>Ga0302275_10001037_pt1 | contig 30432 bp, 23 predicted proteins | sample III_Bog_N2_2_FD_200229 | JGI IMG/M metagenome (GOLD analysis project Ga0302275, IMG submission 200229) | Peat permafrost microbial communities from Stordalen Mire near Abisko, Sweden - III_Bog_N2_2 | ecosystem: Environmental > Terrestrial > Soil > Wetlands > Peat | place: Sweden: Abisko... | reverse complement strand
CTGAGAAGGAAAAGTTATCCTGAACGAATTCATAGTGAATTCCAAGGGCACTCATCGCTTTGCGGTTGTAGCTTTCCAGGAAGAAGCCGCGGTTGTCGCGATAGATCGCGGGCTCGAGCAGTAACACATCCTTGAGCGGTGTTTGTATCGCTTTCATATAAGCTGCCTTCGAAGTATTTGAATTAAATGTTGGCGTTTTGTATTTCTTGAAAATTGGAAAATCAGCGATGTTCGTTTTTCGATAGTGCTGTAGTTGGTTACCGAATTTTCTTTTCTTTATCTGGAATCAGTTCACCGAGCTTCGATGAATCCTGCGTAGTCATCCATTCTCGATAATCGCCGCTAATCACTCCTTCAGTGGATTTTTCAGATGCAGGGGAGAAGACGTGCAAGATTTCTCTGGCGGAAGTGAGCACGCTGTCATCGCGACTTTGATCGCTTATTAGCGTTCGATAAAGAAGAAGAATTTGGTCAATCTTGGCGTTCCAGCTGAATAACTTCTCAGCTTTTTTTCTCCCAGCCAGGCCTTTTTGTTTCCACAGTTCCGGAAACTGCACTACCGATTGCAAGTCGGAAGTCAGTTCATCGATCACGTAGTCCCGGCCCAATGGCTCGATTGCGTGCCCTACCTCATCGGTCACGAGTTCAGCCGGGCCGCCGTGCTTGACCGCAATGACCGGGCGAGCGCTCGCCATGGCCTCGAGGAGAACTGCGCCACCAGATTCCCGAACCGAGGGCAAACAGAAGACGTGGGCGTTTCGCATCGCCGCAGATACTTCGTCCAACTTTAGATTGCCGCGGAAGTGAACCGAACGATGGATTGCAAGAGAAATAGACTGCGCTTCCAAAGACTCGCGTTCTGGTCCATCGCCGATCAGGGTAAGTTCAACGGGAATGGTGATCGAAATCTTCTTCACGGCGTCGAGCAGCATAGAGACGCCCTTGATTGGAATCAGCCGGCCTACGAACAACACTTGCAGCGGATTCTCGGGTGAAGGATTGGCAGGCCACGCTGTCGGACGGAATTGGTCAAGATCGACGCCGTTCTCCAGCATGTGGAAGTTCTTATCCATGTATGCTCTGGGAATCGATTCGACGGTTGCGGCGGTCGCGGTCAAAACCTTCGCGGAGCGCGCGATCCCATGGTTGATGAACTCTGCTATCCGTCCGAGATTTCGAATTGGGTACAGCCAGCCCGAGTCCTGTTTCATAAACTCCGGGAAGGTGGTCGGCGACTTGAGGCCGCCGTTCCACGGACCTAAAACGACCGGAACTCCCAGCCGATGCAGCGTGGGAGACGCGATGGGAGAGACGGGAGTTACGCAATGGACCACATCCCAGACCTGACCGCCTCTTTGCATAGCTCGAAGCATGCGGAACGCTCTGCGATCAAAGGCGAAAAAGTCGAGAGACGAGATCAGAAACACGGCGTGCTGGCTGCGCGGAAAAAGACGAGAAGCGATGCTATACAAAGGACCGGCAAGGGCTTCGGTGTCCACGTAAACGATTTGACTATCGGGCGCGGGAAGGGCCTGACTATCAAGCACGGTTCGATTGCGGACGTGTGTCACCAGCGTGACGGCGGCGTGCTCCGCCAGTCGCGAATACCATTCCCATCCAATCTGGGAAACAGACCCTTGGCCGGGGCCGCACTGGTATGCCGAAAGTAGCACTCGCGGGCGGTTCACTTTGTCACCTCGCGATGAATCGGACGTGCCGGCACGCCTGCCACCACGCAACCGGCTGGAACGTCGCGGACAACTACGGCATTGGCGCCGACTACAGAGTCGTCTCCGATCGTGACGCCGGGCAGGATGGTGACGCCTCGGCCAATCCACACGTTGCGACCGATGTGAATCCCCTGCCCGGTGTGTCCGGAAGTGCGGACGGAAGTGCCGTCTCCGCGGGTGTGATTTGCGTCGCGGATGCTGGTGTACTCCCCGATGCCGGTACCTTCCCCAATGAAGATTTCGTCGTAGGAAACGAGATGGACGCCACGAGAGATGACAACATCGTCTCCTAGTGTGATCGTTCCCGGGCCGCGCGTTTCAAAGTAAAGTCCTGGATATAAGAAAAGATTTTTGCCCAGATAGATCAAGCCCGATCCGTGGACTTCGATCTGACCTTGCACGACGACCGAAGAATCGAGTGGAGAGTTGATGCGGGCCGCAAAACAGGCATGTGACCAGGCGCGTGTAACAGGGACACGCAACTTTTCAGCCACCATCGCGACCGGCTTCAGAAGGGCAATCGAGAGACGTTTTCCGAGGCCGCTCATCGGACTGCCGCCTTGTATTCGATCAACCGATGTTCTCCGTGACGTTCACGGTAGAACTTGATCTGTCCAAATAAGATCGGAATCTGCTGAAAATGCGAGTGCACGGCATAGAGAAATGTAGTCACGGGCTGCCGGGGGGACTTCCAAGAAATGCGCCGGGCCGTGCGAGCGACCAAAAGCAAGAGAAGACATGCAAGCGCAGCGAGTGGCATCCAAGAGCGCAGAAGCAGCGAGAGCAAAGCAGTGATGGGAGGCGCGAGGAGGTACAGACCCCCCTGCAGGAGATTTCGACCCGCCTCGCGGCGCCACAAAGGCGTCGGATTGGAAACAGATCTTTGCGATACCGCCGCATAGGCAAAACCGGCACGGGTGGCGCGCTTCCAGTACTGCTGGAACGAGGTGATGGCCAAGTCATGCGCGGTCATGGGGCAATCTATGTGCAGAATGCGACAGCCGTGATTCGTCATGCGGCGGCACATCTCCGGTTCTTCGCCGGCGATCAGGCTCTCGTCGTAACCTCCTACTTCGAGAAGCACATTTCTCCGCATGACGGCATCTCCCCCGCAGAAATCGGAGTCGCCAGGGGGATAGATCCAATCAAGGTCGAGGATGCGGTTATAAAGCGAGGAGCCGGGAAACAACTCGCGGCGATGTCCCCAAACAACTGCGGTGTGGGGATCGTGAAATTGTGCCAGCGCAGTGTCTACAAATTCCCGCTGCAAAATGGTGTCGCCATCAAGGAACAAAATGAATGAAGCGTTGGTGGAGAACCATCCGGCATTGCGTCCGCGCGCGGCGGTGGTCGGGCCGGGTGGGAGCGCGATCACACGCGCGCCTGCATCTCGAGCGCGAAGAATGCTATCGTCTTCGGAATTCGAATCAACATAGATAACCTCGAAATTCTCGAACGATTCTCGTAACTGCGCGACCGAACGCAAGCACCGGGACAGGCGTTCGCCTTCATTCCTGCCAATGACAACAACCGCGAGAGACTCCGGATGTTTCTGAACGGTCATACAAGTCCTTCTTCCAACAAGACGCGGTAATCGTTGATGCGATCCTTTGGACATAGGTGGACCAAGAGATCAGAAGTTGCGAGTTCGCTTTCAACATCATCGACAAAGCAAGCGAAGTTCACGTTAGGATGCGTTCGCTTCGCGCGTTCGCGGAGAGACTCAAGGCCCCAGCCCGTACCCAATATCCGAATTTGCAGATTGCGCAGAGCGGGTTCGCGGTCGAGCGCATCGAGTAAAAGGTCTACCCGTTTGATGGGATCGATGCGCGATATGACGAGTGCGCGCGTTACGGGGACACCATTGAATGCGGAACGATGCAGGCAGTTTTCCACACGGGCTTCGGGCAAGAAATTTTTGATGACTTGCAGTTTGTCGTTCCGAGTTCCGTTGGCAATCAGTCGTTCTTTAACAAATTGCGAAACAGCGACGAGAATGGCGGAGGATCGATTGAGGTGCTTCTTTCGTCCATAGCTCAGGCGCTCGTCGGTGCCTCCGTGAACAACATGCAGGTGAGACAAGTGGCGCCGGTCGAGCGTGTTCAGTCCAATGGCACAAAAGGAGTGCGCTACACCTGTGGCAATGAAAGCGATGTGCGAGGCACTCGCAAACGCAGGCCGAATCCGCCGCGCAAAGTCAGCCGCGGAGTTGAATGCCTGACCACGCAGACCCATGCGTTCCACTTCGGCGAATACAGGGCCTTCTGGCGCAAGGATCGAGGGGTCAACGCGATCGCTCAGGCCCGCAGCAGTAGCTAAAGCCATACGCTCGGTGCCGTAAAGGTTTCCGCTGTGCAGGGCGTAAATGAGCGGGATGCGATTCATGAATGTTGCTCGCTTCCGGCACGGCTCCGCCGTCTTCTCGACCACGCGGCGCGGATAAATGAGAGTCCAAGTCGTATTTCAGGGAGTGCTGGATCCGGATCATGGCTGGTCACCAAAGCGGCTAACGCCTTGGGATGTATGTTGTCCAGGGTTCGGATCGCGGCTTTCAGCTCTGCGTTCGTCGTTAGCGCCGACTTTAGCGTCAGCACAACCACGTCACAGCAGGAGGCGAGCAACTCGGTTTCAGCATCCGTCGAAAAAGTATTCGCTGGGATCAACACGATGGCACCTGTCCGCATGGTGTCGAGCACACGACGCCGAAACGAGCCGAACCTGACTGAATCATCGGGGACTGGAACAGATATCGTGCTATCCGATCCGGCGCCCGCGGTCGCGGCTTGCGCCATACGCGGGTGAGTTGCAGTTGCGACGACCTCCGGCGCGTGCCCCAGAACTGCGAGTTCGCGAGCGATTCCGCCAACGGCCTCGGCAACGCCCGCATCGGCGTTCACCGGTACAAAAAGGAAGGATCGGCTGCCATTTCTTTCCGAGTCTCGTTCGATGGCGGCAGCGAGTCGGCGCAGACGGTCTTTTTGACCAGCAACAAGTTGATCAGAGACAGATTGATCGAAGACGGGATTGACGTTCTTACTCTCAGTCTCGCTGGGCGCAAGAGTGAAGCCGAGGGGAGCGAAGCCCAACAACTTTTCCACCTCGTTCGGTGAAAGCAGTCGGGGATCGAAGTAATCCAGGGCCAATGGACCGGCCACCGAAAGCGCAGCCGCCAGCACGAGTAAGATGAGAATCGGTTTTTTTCGACCCCCGCTCATGGGCTCAATCGGGTATCGCGCAGCGGAGAACAGACGCGCAAAGCCGGGTGCTCGTCCCTCTTGCTGCACGAAATCCATGCGGTCCTCAACCGCTTCGAGGCGCTTGCGCGCGCGTTCCATTTCGTAACGTATGTTGATTCCCTTCTGGTAATTGTGCGAATACCAGATTGCCTGAGCGGCTTGTTCGCTGACTTGCTTTTCGGTTTCGTCTTCTGCGCGAGCATCCGCGCCCGCCTCAGCCTGACGCTGCGCCAATAGGATTGAAGCGTAGGTGCCCTCGAGATCTTCTCTCTTGGATTGCGAGACCACGTCAATCTGTTTTAGCTCCGCCTCGATTTCAGCACGTCCGGGATGGTTGGGCCGCATCCCGGCAAGTTTGGCGAGCAAGTCATTGCGGCGAAAGTTGAGGTTGGACTGGAGGGATGTGATGTCCGTATCTTTCCTCGCCATCTCGCTGGCATAGGCCTGCAAGCCGTTCGGAGCATCGGTCAACGTAGGACGCTCCAGAGATTTCAGCTGCGCCTCACTTACGATGTGCTTCTGTCGGGCAACTGCCAGCGCCTGCTTGCTTCCGACAAGCAGTTGATCGAAGGGATTAGAGAAACTCTCGCTGAACACACTTACGGCCAGTTCCTGTGCGATGTCGTCCTTGTCCTTCGCTAGGGACGCGATATCCGCTTGTAGACTTCGTTCTTCTTGCTGCAGGCTCGCGAGTCGCAAATCACGCCCGTAAAAATCTTCATCCCGACTCTTTTCCAGAAACACCGTGACCACGGTATTCACCGTCTCAGCGAGGCGTTCCGGTTTATCGTCCTCTAACTGAACAGAAATCTGATAGGTATCGGGGACGGGGAGAATCTTTAACTCGCCTTGCAGTCGTCGCGCGGCCTGTTCCAGTGTTTCGCGATTATGCTGCCACGAATGTCCTTGCTGCGAGAGCCGTCTCACAGACTCTTCCATAATGTCGTAGCGATCCACGGTGCGAACGTTTTGCTGGACAAACTCGCGATACTGGCTGTTCGACTGCAACTCGAATTCTTTATCGTCATCGAGATTCTTGAGGAACCGCGGGGAGACATAAACGACAGCTTGCGCCGCATAAGTGCGTTTGCCCTTTTTCCATGCGATGGGAAAACCAGCCAGCAAGACGACAACTAGGGTCACGAGCGCCAATGGTGCGTGCGCGCGAACGCTGCGCCGGGGATCGATCTTGCGACCCGGGACCGCACATCCATCCCGCGCGCCCGAATCATCCGGATTGTGTGTAGAAGGATTCATGGCACCAGTTCTTGTCCTACGATCGCGAGACCGGCAGAAGACCCAAACTGATCCATGAAGTAGCCGAACTTGGCCAGACCTCGCTTCGGGACATAGATGATGTCGCCGTCAGCCAACACAAAGTTAAGATTGGGATCGGGATGCATCAGGTCGCGCATCGAGATCTGTCGCTTCGAATCGCGCGAAGGGCGAATGAGTTGGATATGGTTCGCAACTCCGTCCTTGGTGACGCCGCCTGCGTCAGCATAGGCTTCCATGAACGTCATATCGGGACGAAGGCGGTATGCTCCCGGATGCAGGACTTCTCCCATTACGTAGACGGATTGATCATCAGAATCCGGAATGTACAACACGTCGTTGCGTTGGAGCTGGAGGTTGTAAGCGAGATTGCCGTCTTTTAGTAACGGCTTCAAGTCAACCCAGACGACGGTATCGCGGCCACGAAAAATCACACAGCGGTTCATGGCAGCTTTGTCGGCGCCGATACCGCCGACGGGCAAGCTTCCGGCACGCGTGATCGCTTCCAAGAGTGTCGGAGCGCTGTCAAAATGTAGGGCTCCTGGCGACGCGACCCGGCCAAGGATAAAGATGCGGTTGGAGGTGTAGCTTTCTACACGCAACTCGACCGAGAGTCCACTGTAGAACTTTCCGTAAGCATCGGCGACGGATTGGTTGGCATCTTCGCGAGATAAGTTCGACAACGTGACCACTCCCGCCACGGGCAGTGTGATCTTTCCGTCGGGACCGATCACGTGTTTCCCAGAAAGTTCAGGATGACCGAAGACGTCGACCACGAGTTCATCGCCCTCTCCGAATACATAGGACGATGGGGCTTGCCGCTCGAATTGTTTGAGAACTTCCAGCGAAGAGAACCGCTGGCTCTTTTGACGAATCGCGTAGCCGCCGTCAGGGGGCGGTGGAGGCGCTTGCGCGGTCACTGTACGAAGCAAGGTCATCACGCCGAGGACCAGGCCCAGCGCGCCCCTTCTGCTTCTGCGATTTGTGGAAGTGATGCACATAGCGAAACGACCAAGACTTAATCGGTAAAAAGCGCAGCCACTTGTTGCTCTGCCACCGGTTGCTCCGTAACTCTTTTGCGTGGGCGAATGGTTGCCGGCACACCAACCGCAATTGAATTAGAGGGAACGTCGGCGAGCACGACGGCATTGGCTCCGATCGCAACATCGTCTCCGATATGGACGGGACCAAGAATTTTGGCGCCAGCCCCGATATCGACGCGGTTGCCAATAATGGGAGCGCCGACAACTCCGGTCCGGCGCAAGCCAAGGGTTACACCATTCCGCACAATCACGTCGTCTCCGATGACGGTGTCGCCGCTGATTACGATTCCTCCGAAGTGGTCGATGCGGAAGCGCCTCCCCACTATGGTTTCGCAGGGAATCTCGACTCCCGTGAGAATTTGAGAGAACACTTTCAAGAAGCGGTAGAGCAAGGAAAAAAGCTGGCGCAGGAAGGGCGGACGCACGCCATATCGCCAGCGTCCAAAGCGATAAACGACCATAACCCACAGGCCTTGCCGGGCCAGGTCCTTTTCGTAAGTGATCCAGTCTTCTCGAATGTTCTCGAACATAATTTCTCCTACCAGGGCCGTTCCGGGGACAACCTTCCCCCGTTGGTTTCGGCCCATGCGCGGTCCAGCAGTTCAACAATTTTTTGCGAATCTTCCGCTTTGCTTCGGCGCATCGGATCGCCGCTTCGTGCATTCTTCCAAGCACGCAGTCCGTGCCACCACTGTTCCTGCTTTTTCACCAGCCATGCGGACGATCCAAGATACTTGCGGTAATAAAGGAACTGGCTGCGCATGCGCCACAGAGTTAACTGCGCTCCCGATTTCGACATGGAAAGGCTAGCGACAGTCTTGGAAGACTCTCCACCGTAATGAATCACTTCAATATCGGGCCAATACCAGAGTTCATATCCGGCATCTTTGATCCGGTGACACAGATCAACTTCTTCGTAGTAGAGGAAAAATGCTTCATCGAAATAGCCAACTTTTTCTAGTGCACTGCGACGAATGATGGAAAAAGCTCCAGGCACCCAATCGATTTGTGCAGGACTGCCGGCACCCGCCCATGTGCGGTCCTGGCGTCCAAAGAATCGGGAGCTCGGGAATTTGACGGACAGACCGCTTAGACTGAGGAACTCGTTGAGCAGGGAGGGAAATTGCCGCGCCGACGGCTGCCAGGATTGATCGCGCCCCGTTAAGCGCGCTCCGCCCAGGCCGGCAGCGGGCCGCGATTCCATATGCCTGACAGCACATTGCAGCGTGCCCGGTTTGAGAAACGCGTCCGAGTTGAGCAGCACCACATATTCTCCCTGACAAAGTGGGAAGGCGCGATTATTGGCGGCGGCAAAGCCGAGGTTTGAAGTGCTTCGAATCAGGTGGACGGCGGGAAATTCGCGTTCGACCATCGCGGGCGAATCGTCCGAAGACTTGTTATCGACGACGAACACTTCCGCATCCATGTCCGCGAGTTCTCTGTACAAAACGTTCAGACAATCTCGCAGTAATCCGCTGGTGTTGAAGGAGATGATCACGATCGAAAGCAATGAATGGTTCGGTCTCAACGTACGCCTGCTTTCGGCGCCGCGCGTTCGGTACGGACCCAGGCAGTTCCCTTGCGAGAACTTCCCAACAACTGAAAAATTACTTTTAATTTCCAGATCACGTAAAAGGGTGCGGAAAACAGAGCGAGCAAATCGCGCCACTTGCCCCCCCCAATGGCAATCGCGGAAAGAAGATGCGCGAGCACCACCACCAACGAGCAGACCGCATATATCCGTACCAATGCGATGGGAGTGGCAAGAGCGAGCGCCAACAGAGTCACGTGAAAGGCCAGAGGCAGTAGCAGCAGTTCCACCAGCGGTTCGAGGAAGCGACCTCGTCCCCGCAGAACTTCGCCTGACAATTGTGGAGCAAACTGCGCCAGCATTCGGAACCGGCCACCTTCCCAACGAGAACGCTGCGTCAAAACGCCTTTTCCTGTGGTCGGCATTTCGCCGTAGACCGTGACCGAATCCACAAATTGAACTTTGATACCCGCCCGGATCAGGCGGAGGTGATATTCCAGGTCTTCTACAACCGAGACCGCCGTATAGGGAACTTTTTCCAAGGTCGATCGAGTCAGCGCGAAACCGTTGCCGAGAATACCCGCCGAGACGCCCAGACGAGTTCTGCCACGCGGGCGCAAAACATTGAAGGCCATCAAAGCAATATTCATCCAGCGAGTTCGCGCTGAGTCGCTCGCATTCCGAACTTTGTAGCGGCATTGCAGGGCGTCGGCGCCGCTCGCGACGGAGAACGCAAATTCTTGAACTAAGTTGGGGGTTACTGTTGTATCCGCATCGACCACGACAAATAGGTCGAAGTTCGGCATCAGGGTCTGGAAGGCAAAATCGAGAGCGTAGCCCTTTCCCCGGCGCGCGACATCGTCGCGAACAAGTGCGGTCGCGCCTGCGGCTCGCGCGTTAACGGCAGTCTGATCGGTGCAATTGTCAGCAACCACGAACACCGAAAATGGATTCCGAGCAGAGTCGCAGAGCGAGACACTGTGCACGCAAGCGGCGATCGAGAGCTCTTCGTTGTGGGCAGGAATCACGATTGCAATTCGTGGAGAGTGAGCCGAATCGCTTTTCAGCAATGGGCGGCGACGGGTTGGAAGCAACCCTCCAATCGTAAGGAAGAGGAGTTCGCAGGCGCCGGGGAGAGTGCATAGGGCAATTATCGAGCCGACCACGCAACCGAAAGTAATTGCGAGCGGGATCATCGTGTTGCTCCAATCAAGCCACGGGAAGCGAGCGCTTCGGGTACCAATACGACAAACGAGTGCGGCGGCACACTGAAAAATGCGGTGCGTCTACCGCCGTCGCTGATCACTCTCGCGTGTCCGTAGACCACAGACGCATCTTGCAAAGCCTGTCTAGGATCGTGCGTCAGGGTGAGAGTCACTCCCGGGAGAGTTTCGTGAGTTGCGGAAGGAAAGGACAATGTGACCTCCGCGCGTGCAGCGCGCGCTGAAACGATGGCTGCCGACCATCCTTGCTTCCCGAAGAACGCAATGGCAGAGAGATCGGATGGCGTATCGGCGGACAAACCGACCGAGTGACCGCTGCTCGGCAACGCGACATGGTGCATCTCTTTCTGAATCGATTGATTCAACATTGATACCGCAAGACCGGTCGCGCGCAATTGGGGAGGGCCCGCGAGATCTCGAACCACTCCCCAGAGTTCGACCAGTTCCTTGTGATCAGCGGTGTAGGCATCGAAGCCCGACAGAGTGTAAACACATTGCCGTCGAATCCCTTGCGACAAGCCGTCGATTAACCTCATGGCAAGTGCTGAGCCCGCCTCCGAGCTGAGAACGAAATGGTCTCGTTCGTCTAGACGAGCGTTCCCGCCCGTGGTGTGCAGATTCACTTCGTAGAAAGCGATTTCCTCGCGATTCTTCGCGGCGGCATTCTGTAACTGGGCGAAGGAGTCGCGAGCAGTTGCAAACAGAGCTGCGTCGGAGTGGGTTGCATCTGTTTCGGACGCAAGATCGTAGGCGAAATAGGGAGCCACCGCGACCACGTCCGATATTCTTTCTCGGAACAGAGCTGCCACTTGCGATTGGTTTGCGAACTGAGCATTCGCCACGGTGATCAGGGGAACTTTGGGCCCAGCGCCTTTCCGTACGTAGAAAAAGGCGCGGGCAGCGGCTTCGCCGTGACGTTTGACATCCTGGATACCCGCGGCACCGAAGAGCGGATTCCAATTCTCATTGCCAAACTCAATCAGGATTTCCCCGAAGTGCAGTTGCTTTTCACGACCTGCCAGATAAGATCCGAGCACTGCGTACTCGTTGTCGGAGGCGGTCGTCGGCAGCACGAGCCAGGGATTCGCTCCCACGCGATGACACAGTTCGAGAAATTCTGGAATGGAATATTCGAATTTCGCGTCTTCCGGTTGCTCCGATCGATAGCGGGTGGGTCGACGGGCGAACGGCGGAGCTAGACGATTGCCAATCGTGTCGCCCAACTGTCCTTGCCAATCCCGCAGGTATCCGGGGCGCAGCACGTCAAGAGCTGCTACCACTTCATGGCGAAAAGGAAACCTGCCATCGTCGGAGCGCGACAGTGAAACGTCATCGATCGCGATTTCGCCCGGTCCCGTCGATGAAAATTTCAACTGCAAAGGTCCGGCGGGACCGTTGTCGGTAGCGTCAAAGTCTGTGACGACTTCTCCCCACGTATTTGTGGCATTCACTCCTTGAGCAAAGAAGGGTTTGGAGCCGGTACGCGTGAATGAAACTCTGAGTTGTGGAACGCCTTGCACTGTTCTCACCCAGAAAGAGAATCTCCACTGGCCACGAACGGGCAGCATCTTTCCGCTACGAGATGTCGTTTCGTCCAGATAGGAATTCGCCTCTGCGCTCTTGCCGCCGTTGGAACAGAGAACCAGCGAACGTCGGCCCAGACTGCCGGGACGAGGCGCTCCCGGCGCACAGTTTTGCTGATTCCCCGAGAGCCACCAATTCGTCGGTGCCGCCGCATCGTCCAGTTTCGTGAGCGCTACGATGTCTCCCGAAGCTGCGACTAGGCTGGAGTCGAGCAACGCGCGGATCGAAGCATCCCCACACGTGCTGCGGTAGAACTCTTCGATGGTGGCGCTGTGCCCTGCGGACAATCCTGTACGGAAGTTGACGGTCGCGCCATTCCAGAATCCATTTGGGCGATGCACCGAAGGTCCGTCGAGCGTTAGGGTAGTTCCGTCGGCTGACTTGACGCTCGCGAGAGACCCGTCCACCGTACCTTCGAAGCCTGGGTTCTTGATGATGTTCGCACCTAACTGCTCGGCACCCCATGAAGTCCAGATTCCAAGGTTCATTCCGATACGCTGCACGCCGTGCATTTGTGCCTGCGGAGAAACAACCAACACAACACGCTCCGCCGGCGAAACGGCAGGAGTGGTCTCAGCTTTCCGAATATCCGCTGGAGCTTGCCCTGCCGGAAGAAGGGCCAGTAGCAAGAGTTGGAGGAGCAGCATCATTAAGCTTGCAACCTCCTGCGGAACACTTCCGCCAGGTGCCGAATGTTGGTGCGCAAATCGTAATTGGAGAGAACGCGCCTGCGACCTGCCTCGCCCAACTCCCGGCAGAGTGCAGGCGCGCAGATGAGGCGCTTGATCGCTGAAGCCAATTCATCGTCATCCGAGGCCGTGACCAGAAGGCCATCAACACCGTCACGGATCAACTCAGGAATGCCGGTGATCCGAGTGGTGATGCAGGGGACTTGCATCGACATGGCCTCCATCAAGACAATGGGAATTCCTTCAGCGAAGCTGGGAAGCACAAACGCGTCCGCTTGGTGATAGAGAGCTTGAATCTTGTCCTGATTCACGGCGCCTTCAAAAATTGTTTTGGGCGCGAGGCCGAGGCGCTCGACCATGGACTCCAATGACTTCCGATCAGGTCCGTCCCCGACGAACCGCAGCTTCACATTCTGGCCGTCTTTTACCAAGTGATCGAGAGCTTGAATCAAGACGTGCTGTCCTTTGGAGGGAACGAGCCTCCCGACGCATAAAATTTCGAAACATTCGTTGCGCACTTTTGCAGGACGCGCTTGAAAGCTCTCGGGATACACGCCCAGGGGAGTTACTTCGAATTTGTCCCACTGTTCGACCGGCGATAATTTCATCAGCTGGCTACGGGCAAACTTTCCGATCGTGCACAAGAACTGGCAGCTTTCGATCTTCTCGGTCAAGTGATAGCGGCTCACGTCGTAAAATTCGTCGGGGCCGTGCACGGTGATCGAAAGCGAAGTCCCGATCAATTTCGAGACAATTGTGCCCACCGTGGACGCCGGAGTCGCGAAGTGCACGTGCAGGTGCGCCAGTTGGTGCCGTTGCATCCAATTCGCAATCACGCCCGCCTCAGCAAAATAGAAAAAGCCCAGGAGCTTGCGCTTCCTGTCTACGCGCCCCAACCGCAAAGCGAAACGCAGCGCCCTGACATAACGCAGGGGTGCGGAGAGTGCGAGGCGCAGATGCGCCCAAAGTGCGCGCGTCGGTGCCGTTCGCTTTACGTAGAGCGTCCTGTCGTACTCCGCGCGTTCGATCGCGGTAAGGTTGCTCAGGTCTCGATCAGGGCTGTTGATGGAAGCCACTTGGATCTCGAACCCCATCTCTCGCAGCGCCAGCACTTCGCGAAGGATGAATGTTTCCGAGATTCCCGGGTATTGACTCACCAGATAAGCAATTCGTATCAGCTGGGCCATTTACGTCGTATCCCTGGCGATTTTCTGGGGGGAGGGCATTGCTGAAAAATCTGCGCCGACGCCGGTCCGAGTCGAACAAAGGCTTCTGATGGTCCGGACGGCGAAAGCCGAGCGCTTGACGTATTTCTCCCGCCGCCTACACTCGCCAGCGGAGTTGAGCCTGGCCTGCTTCGGTCTGAGCGCTGCCATCATTGATCTCGTTTAGGCGGACAACTATCGTGCCGGTTTGAAATACCAACCCCTCGTGAGCATTCGATCTGCCAACGAAGGCGCTGAAAACTCAAGGGAAACGCAAGCGAACAACGGCGCGCGCGTCTGGATTCCAGAATGTGTCCAACAATCGGACACCGACGGCAGGTCCCAAGCCGACGCTCCGTGTTGAGGCGATTCGCCTTAGGGGATGGAAGGCCGACTGCATGATTGCCGAGGGTCAGCGCTGGAAGATGGGAAGCTATTTGTCCGAGCGCGCTAGAAGGCAACTGAACTTTGGTACAAGAAAAGTGGAGCGATTCTGTGCCGCGCGGTCGAGGTGACCGTCGATCCCGTGATTGGAGAGACCGTCGAACGAAAACCGAACGCGGCAGCGCAGGAAAGACCGAAAGAGTCGTTTCGACTTTCGATAACGCGGCATCTCGACAGCCTCTTAACGCTGCGGGAATGGCTGGCGCAGACGATGCAGTCGCATCCGTCCGAGCGACAAAAGAACGATCTCATTTTTCATTTGCAGCTGGCGGTTCAGGAGGCCGCGGCCAACATCATTTTGCATACCGCCTTGTCAGGGTCTGGCGGAGAGATCGACGTAACGATTTGTATATACGAGAGTGCCGTCGAGATCCAATTCATATATGACGGACCGGCATTCGATTCAACAATGGTTGCGCCGCCTGATTTCGACGGCTCGCGCACGTCTGGTTTCGGATTGTTCATCATCCAGGAACTTATGGACGAAGTGGAATACCGCAGGACAGCAGATCACAAGAATTTTGTTCGTCTCAAGAGATTCGTCGACGAAAGAAGCAGGAAACTCATGATCGCGATCGAAGAAGATGTTAGCGGTGCGACGGTAGTACAACTGACAGCCGGTGCCCTGGACGCCAAAACGAGCAAGGCTTTTCGGGACGAGATCAAAGAAACTCTCCAGGGGAAGAAACAAGTTGTGTTGGACCTGTCGCAAACCACCTTTGTGGACAGTTCGGGATTGGGAATACTGATCGCCTGCCTGAAAAAAGTTAGCGCCACTGGGGGAGACATGAAGCTATGCGGGCTGAACGATCAGGTGCGAGCACTCTTCGAGCTGGTGCGGATGCACCGGATCTTCAGTATCTACAACAGCCGCGACGAGGCCGTTCGTGCTTTCCGGTAAACCCTCTCTTGCCGAAATCGGGGGGCGGTGAGTGTTCACCGTGCCCATCCATCCGGCGCAGGTTGCGGCGAAAACTCGCGTCGACCTGACGGAAGAACTTGCGCGACTCTACAATGCCGAGTGCATTGGCAGCGCTTCCTGGCGTCGCTTCCGTCTGCTTCGTAAGCAATACGCCTGGCTGCTGGTGGTCCAGGGCGCTGTCGTTGCCAAGCGGGTTTTTGACATCCTGATTGCGCTCGAGTTGCTGGTCCTTCTCTGTCCACTGTTCCTCGCGGTAGCAGCCCTGATCAAGCTCACAGATCAAGGGCCGGTGCTGTTTTGGCAAAAGCGTGTTGGTAAATGGGGTCGCGAGTTTCCGTTTCCCAAATTTCGCTCGATGGTCGCTAACGCAGAGCAGTTGAAAGACGTCTTGCTGCAGCAGAGTCATCACTCCGACGAAAAGACATTCAAGATGAAACACGATCCGCGGGTTACAGGGGTCGGCCGCATTATCCGCAGGCTGAGTATCGACGAGTTGCCGCAACTGTGGTGCGTTCTCAAGGGAGATATGTCGGTGGTGGGGCCGCGTCCTCCAGTTCCGCGAGAAGTGGCGCTCTACAGCTTGGCTGACCGTCGTCGCCTGGACGTGACACCCGGCCTCACCTGTACATGGCAGGTGAGTGGGCGCGGGGATATCCCCTTTCCCAAACAAGTGGAGTTAGATGTCGAGTATATCCAGAGCCGCAGTCTCCTTACCGATCTGCGAATCCTGCTGCTCACAGTACCCGCCGTGCTGCTGGGAAAGGGTGCCTACTAAGCGCCGCGCCATGCCTGTCGAAGCTACGCCCGCGAAAGCAAAGACGCCGACGATGAGTCAGCACGAGTTCGACGGAATGTGCGAGCAGTTTTCGCCTGCCGGGCTATTGCAAAGAAAAATCCGCCGTAACGCATTGACGGGCTGGTGGCAGATTGCCCTCTCTGTTTCCGCATGCGGAAAGCGCTTATCAGACGTGATGGTGGCGTCCCTTCTCTTGATCGTTCTATCCCCCTTCTTGATACCCCTCGTCCTGGCGCTTGCCCTCGATGGACGGCCCCTCCTCACTTCAACGCTTGTGGTCGGGCGCTGGGGCGTGCCTTTCCGGCTGTTTGAATTGAATACGAAGCGAAAGTTCGGAGGACTGTTGCGGCGGCTGCGACTTCATCGCTTTCCAGTATTGATTCACGTGCTGCGCGGCGAGATGTCATTGGTCGGCCCCCGTCCGGTCGACCCGAAAGAGATGGATCTGCGCCAACAGGCGGCTCGGCAACGTTCCGGCGTCCGGCCCGGACTGGTCTCGCTCTGGTGGTTGCGACAGAACGCCAACATTAATTTCGGCACGGAACTTGATATTGACTTGGAGTACATCAATCATCAGACGACTAAAGGGGATTTCGGCATCGCCCTGCGCGCGATTCCATCTCTGTTATATGGCGTTTCCGCTGCCACGGCTCCTGACCGCGTGGATATTCTTGGCATACGGGTTGACAACTTCACCATGGATGAGGCGCTGCAGTTCATTCTTGATTCGGCGGTCGGCTCGGCTGCGCGCCAGTTGTGTTTTGTGAATACCGACTGCATTAACAAATCGGTTCGTGAGGAGAAATATCGCAACCTGCTTCACAAGTCCGACGCCGTGTTGGCAGACGGGATCGGCATACGCATCGCAGGCAAGATCACACGCCGCGAGATCCGCCAAAATGTAAATGGCACCGACCTGTTCCCTCTTCTCTGTCAGAGACTGCAAAGATCGGAGCTAGGGCTATTTCTGCTTGGAGCGCGGCCCGAGGTGGTTGGGGCAATTGCGGAATGGGTCAACAAAACTCATCCCGGAGTGCGCATAAAGGGATATCGAGACGGCTACTTTGATGCGACTCAAGAAGCAGCCGTACTCCAAGAGATCGACGACTCGGGAGCGGAAATCCTTCTGGTAGCTTTCGGGTCACCCCGCCAGGACCTGTGGATCGCGGAGCACCTGCCGCAACTCGCCCAGGTACGAATCGCAATGGGGGTGGGCGGACTTTTCGATTTCTATTCCGGTCGAATTCCTCGCGCGCCCCAGTGGATGCGGGAACTCAGCCTGGAGTGGGTTTACCGACTCTACCAAGAGCCCGGTCGGATGTGGCGACGCTACCTGCTGGGAAACGTGGTTTTTCTTTCGCGAGTAGTTATAGGCGCTGTTTTTCGCAAATCCAGCAATACAAAAAATGTTCACGCGTGAGGTGAAGAAAAAATGCGAGCTCTAGTTGTGGTCGCTGGAACCTTCCCGGCGTTGCGGGAACTGACGCCGAGATCGCCCGCTCCGTTAGTGCAATGCGTCGACCGGCCTGTGCTGCAGCACGTGGTGGAATATCTCGTGGAACGCGGCGTGAGCACCTTCGACTTTGTGCTGCATGAATCGGCGCGCGAGATTGAGAAATTTCTAGGTGACGGGGCACGTTGGGGAAGTCGGTTCCGGTTTCACCTGGTATGCGATCCGAACTACCCCTACGAGCCGCTCAAACTACTGCCGGACAATGGTGAGGCAATTCTCCTGGTACATGCCGACCGCCTTCCCCTGTTGCCGGATCGCAGCGTCCTCGAGCAACAGTCCACCCCGGATGTATTGTTTTACCAACTAACGGCAATCGACCCTTCCAGCGACTCGCCCGAATGGAGCGGTTCAGCACTCTTGCAAACGAAGGTGATTCCTTTTCTGCCGGATAACTCTACTTCCGAGTTGCTCGAACAACACCTTCGAAAATTTGCGGGCGAAACGGCGATCGCCGCAATCGAGCTCCTCGACTTTCGCAGACTAGAGACGCTACTGGAGGCGCAGCGCTGGATCCTCGACAACTCCCGCGGCACGACGCATCTTGCGGCGCGCGAGGTCGATCCGGGTATTTGGATTGCGCGCAACGTCACGATTCATCCCACAGCTCAGCTCACAGCACCCCTGTTTATCGGTGAGAATTCGCGCATCGGCGCCGGCGCCAGGATTGGCCCCAACGCCGTCGTTGGGCATGGCAGCATCATCGATCAGCGTACGGAAGTGATTGATTCTGCAGTAATGCCAGGCAGCTATTGTGGTGAACATCTTGAACTGGATCATGTCATGGTCGACCGCAACCGACTGCTAAACGGCCGGCTCGGCACTGCCGTGAATGTATCCGATACATTTATTCTCAGCGGACTGCGGTCGCAAGAGCATCAGCATTCGGTGCGGTCGATTGTCTCGCGAGCACTCGCCGCTGTTCTTTTTCTAATTACGCTCCCAGTGGTGCTTTTAACTGGAATGGTACTGCTGGTTGTTCGTCGTAAGTCTCCCATGTATCGCAAGCTCGTAGCGCAGATACCGGTAGCCGACGAAAACGCTCCGTTGCAGACGTTCAGCCTTTATAGCTTTAGAAATCTGTCCGAGGGCGAACCATTCTCAAAATTGAGGTGGATTCTGCTGGACTTCCTTCCGGCGCTTGGCCAAGTGGCGGCGGGCAAGCTGCACATGATTGGGGTGCGTCCCCGCATGCCCGATGAAATTCGGACTATGCCCGAGGATTGGCGCACCCTGTATCTTCAGTCGCGCGCCGGGTTACTCACCGAAGCATTCGTGATTCATGGGCCACTCGCGACCGAAGACGAGGTCTATTCCTGCGAAGCATATTACACCGCCGTTAACGGTTGGGGACATGATCTCTCACTGGCCGTGCGCTTCGTGACCGGCCCAGCATGACGCGATTACCAGCATGGCAAATACCCCGGGAAAAAGATTTTCGGCGCGAGCCCTATTCATGCTCGGAGTAAGTTGAGAGGCATTTTCAGTCCATGGAATCGATCGTACTGATCCCGGGTATCATTGCAGCCCTATGGGGACTTCGCAAGGGACCGGTGTGCCTCTTCTTGAATTTCTATCTTCCTACCCTCCTCATTCTTCCGGAATACTACCGCTGGACCGTGCAAGGCATTCCAAAGATGACATTCAGCCAGCCCGTCATGCTGGTTACGATTTACGCCCTGGTATCGCACGGGGCATTCAAACGTTGGAAGCTCACGACGACCGACGTCCTCGTCTTCTGCTTGTTCGCAACTTTTTCGATTTCCGAGTATGTGAATAAGGGTTACAAGGAATCGCAGAATCTGACCTTCGACATGCTCGCATGGTTCCTGCTCCCCTACCTTGCAGCCAAGGCAATTATCGAGCCGATGGATCAGCGTGTTGCGTTCATGCGGAGGATTGTCCAGCTGTTCGCGGCAATCGCGGTCATTAGTCTGTTCGAGTTCCGCATGGGCATGACGCCGTTTCAAATGTTGTTTTCCCGATTTTTCCCCTACCAGGGCACGGGGTGGGTCACAACTTTTCGTTGGGGATTTGCCCGGGTTGCGGGTCCGTACGGGCACGCGATTTTATGCGGCCTGCTTTTTGTAATCGCCTACCGAATTCAGCGTTGGTTGGAATGGAATGATGGCTGGGAAAAGCGATTTCGTTTGATTTCCGTCCCCTACGACAAAGGACTGATGCTGCGGCTCGCTCTGCTGGGCGGCGCGCTGATGAGTATGGTGCGCGGTCCGTGGATTGGCGGAATACTTGGAGGCGCAGTTGCGATTATTGGCAACTCCCGCAACCCGCGTCGCTCAGCTCTCCGCGTGGCGGCGATCGCGCTCGTAATCGGCATCCCAGTCGGGTCTGCCTTTTACTCCTACGTCTCGGTCGGACGAGCCAATGCCAAGTCCGTAGCACAAGAGTCGGCGGCGTACAGAAAAGAGCTGGTCGACAAATACATCGGCGTTGCGGAAGACCATGCGCTACTAGGCTATGGGCGCGCTAACTTTCCCATCGTGGCGGGCATGACGTCGATCGACAATTATTATCTATTGCTCTCTTTGTGGCACGGATTTACCGCTTCGGCGCTGTTGATAACAATTTTCCTCTCCATCATCATTCGCTTGTTCCGGCGAGGATTTCGTGAGGCGGAATTGCGCCTGCCCCAGCCATCCCTCTCGTTCACGCTGGCCGGAATTCTCATCGGCGTGATGTTCACACTCGGAACGGTTTACATGGGCACACAGGTCGTTCCCATGGTCGCGATGTTGATTGGATGGTCCGACGCCTACCTACTTTCACCTATGCGGAAGGCTTCTGTCGCACTCTCCGCCTCCGCGGCACCCGCAGCCGCCCTTCGACTGGCGCGGGTCGTCACCTAGATCGTCATCAATCCCGAATGTTAGACGATCATTTTGGGAGCTTATTTTGAGAGCCTCGTCGGGCGAAAGATCAAACATCATTGAACGGCGATGCCCGCCAGTAATCCACCGTCAACGAGGTAGTCGCCACCTGTACAAAATCCTGCCTTATCCGACGCCAGAAACGCAACTAGTTCAGCAACCTGTTCCGGTGTTCCGATGCGCCCCAAGGGATGAGCAGCACCAAACCTCGCAAATACATCTTCGACCGGCGCTCCGGGCGCAAAGTGGGCCGCGGAGCGCGCCAGCATTGGCGTTCGGATCGAACCCGGGCTGATGGAATTCACTCGTATGTTGTCGGCAGCGTGATCGAGAGCCAAGGCCCGGGTCAGACTGTGGATTGCGCCTTTTGATGCGGCATATGCGACGACTCCGCGTTGACAAGCGTGGCCTTGCACCGACGCGAGATTGATCAACGATCCGCCGCCACGTTCCTTCATCTCGGGGATGGCGAAATGTGCGACGAGATAGATGCTGCCTACGTTGACCATCATGCAACGATTCCAAGTCTCAAGGTCCGTTTCGAGAACCGTTCCAAAAGGGTGAATCGCCGCCGCGTTGACGACGATGTCTAGTCCCCCCAATTGGGTGACCGTGTTCTTGATTACAGAACGGACTTCATCCGGATTCGTAACGTCGCAGGTTTTGACCTGGAGAGTTAAACCCCTTGTCGCAGCGTCGGCCGCCAATTCTGAGTTCGCAGTCGTCTCAATGCCGCACGCGACCACTTGCGCGCCTCCGCCAGCCAAGCGCAGAGCAATCGCTCGTCCAATACCGGTCGTGCCGGTGACTACTGCTACCTTACCCTCGAATTCTTTCATACGATCTGGGACCTCGGTCGGCCTAGCAACAATGCTGCATTCTTCTTTTGTGCGGCATTGAAGACGAACTCCCGGACGACTATTTCGCTAACTCAGGAATTGCGGACTCTAAGCCTCGCATGACGCCTCGTATTTCCGCCAAGCCCTTCATTCGGCCGATCAGAGAATATCCGGGATTCACCTTTTTGCCTATGTCGTCGGCCAACAGATGGCCGTGGTCGGGACGCATAGGAATCTCGTGATCCAGGCGGCCAACGCGTCGGCGGTGCGCTTCTTCTTCCAAAATTGAACGAATCATACCAACCATATCTGAACTGCCATCGAGATGTTCCGCTTCGTAAAATGATCCGTCCGTCTCTCTCATCACTTGGCGAAGATGCACAAAATGAATACGCGCGCCGAATTGGCGAGCCATAGCCAGCAGGTCGTTGTCTGCGCGCGCGCCGAAGGAACCGACGCAGAAAGTCAGGCCATTCGCCATAAGATCACAGGCATCGAAAATGGACTGTACATCCTGAGCCGTCGACACGACGCGCGGAGCGCCCAACAGTGGCCACGGTGGATCATCCGGATGGATGGCCAGGCGAATCCCTAATTCCTGCGCGACGGGAACTACCTCCCGCAGAAACGTGGCGAGGTTCTTGCGCAATTCTGTCGCAGTCACGCCTTGATATTCCGCGATCAAGCGGCGAATGGTCTCCCGGTCATACGATGCTTCGGCGCCGGGAAGTCCAGCAATTATCGTATGTTCGATATCGTTCTTACGGTCCTCTGTCATCGAACCAAAACGGGCGCGTACGGCTCGGAGCCGCTCTTCAGCATCGGCGACAGCAAACTTGGCAGCGTATTCGGTCTCGGCTCCTCGCCTCTGTAGTATGTATATGTCATAGGCGGCAAAATCGACTGCGTCAAAACGCAGCGCGTAACCCGTCGTAGCCAACCGCCATTGCAAGTCAGTTCGCGTCCAATCTACGATCGGCATGAAGTTGTAGCAAACTACCCGAACTCCCGCTTTCGAAACAGCCGACAACGTATCTTTCCACGCTGCGATGAAACGCTCGCATCCTGCAGATCGCAGCTTAATGGAATTGTGGACGGGAATACTTTCCACCACTGACCAACTAAACCCATTCGCCACGATCTCATCGCGCCGCTTGAGCACATCCTCGAGCGGCCACGCTTCGCCGCGGTAGAGATGATGGAGAGCGGTTACGATTCCGCTCGCTCCCGCTTGCTTGATGTGTTCGAGCGCAACCGGATCAGAAGGTCCAAACCAGCGCCAGGTTTGCTTCATGGTTCGATGTTATATCCCAAAACCTGCGTTTGACGACTGGCTGTCCGCGCTACTCTTCCCTCACGTGGGGAGCGGGATCCTCGTGAATAAGTGGTGAGCAGTGGCTAAGCGACATGGGTTCCCGTACGCATTTCCCGGGCTGCGGGGTCACATCGAACCGTTGGCTGCCCGTGATATGCTCCCCGCATATGGCCGTAACGATGTCCGACATCGCCCGAGATTTGAATCTTTCGGTGGTTACGGTCTCTAAAGTCCTCCGTAACCAGGGAAGCATTAGCACCGCAACCCGCAAGCGAGTGCTGCAGCGGGCAAAAGAGCTCAACTATCGGACAAACTGGATTGCGCGTTCGCTGGTAACGGGACGCACCTTCACGATTGGACTGTTGCTCCCCGACATTCGGCACGCTTTTTTTGCCGAGATCGCGAAGGCGGTGTCGGAAAGTGTTCGCCCGCAGGGCTACCACGTGATTATTTCTTACTTTGAGGAGGATCCTGGGTTGGAAGTAACAGAAGCGGAGTCGCTGGTGGCCCGGCGTGTGGATGGATTAATTCTGGCGTCTGCGCAAGACGATGGCGATTTGTTTAAACGCCTTCGCCAGCACAAAGTCCCCTTCGTGCTGATCGATCGTCCGGTGCCGGGAGCTAAGGCGAGTTTCGTTGGCGTCGACAATGAGACCATCGGAAAGTTGGCAACGGAGCACCTCATTGAGCAAGGATGTAAACGCATCGCGCATTTGCGCGGTCCTGGCAAGGGGATTGCAGCTGCCCGGATGGCCGGATACACCAAGTCGCTGGCAAAACACAACATGGTCATGCCCCCGAAGTACGTTGTGCAGGCAAACTACCAGGACGATCAGGGCTATCAGGCAATGCAGACTTTATTGCAGACACGACCGATTCCCGACGGTGTTTTCTGTTACAACGATCCGGTGGCCATCGGCGCCATGAAAGCCATTTCTGAGGCCGGGCTCAATGTGCCGCTGGACATCGCAGTCGTTGGCGCGGGAAATGTCCACTACTCCCACTTGCTGGCGGTCCCCCTGACCACCATCGATCAGGGGGCAAGTCGTATTGGAACGCAGGCTGCAGAGTTGCTGATGCAACAGATCACCTCGGAGTGCGAACTGCCTCCGAAGAAGGTGCTGATCGTGCCGCAACTCACCGTGCGAAAGTCTACTGCGCGGACCAAGAACGAAGTACCGTAATCCCAATTGCTTACCTTGATCTTCAATCCGCGGACTGGCCGATTGGTCGATTGTCCGCCGAGCCAAACTCAGTTTGGGGAATAGGCCTCCGTCAGAGACATTACCTTCATCGCGCCCTTCAGTTGTTCAATTGTCGCCGAGGATTTGAGAGTGATGGTCACCGGCTCTCCCGGAACCAGGTCGATGTAGTTGTCGGTGGCGTCAACGTCCAGATCACCGAAAGAAAGATAGACACTGCGCGCCAGTTGCGGCGATTGCAATGTAACGGTGTAGCCTCCCGCTGCTGGCGCGACTGTCGTTTCAATCTTAGGCTTGACCGGCAGTTGCAGGTTGTGCGTCACATCAAAAAAGAGGAGGTTCTGGGAAACTTTCTTTCCTCCTGTCGTGATGTCGACCACCAGAAAACTGTTTCGGAGATCGCCTTTTGCCGCCAGATCGGATTTATCGAAGGTGACATAAATCGCACTCGACTGTGCCGGAGCTTGAATTTCTTTCGTCTGATCGAGCAGAATCTTCCCCGAAAAATCCATAAGCCGGGAGTGAATTGTTCCAGCCAGGGGCTGCAGATTGTCCGAGACGACATAGACGTCGACTTTGTCATCGTGCAAGAAAGGCGAGATGAGCACGTCATCGTAAAAACGGCGAGCGTAATAATTGAGCGCTTTCCAGCGTCCAAAGTAATCGATGCTCGCCCACGAGGCGACCGGCCAGCAATCATTTAATTGCCAGTACAGCGAACCCATCACACGAGGGCGCTGGCGGCGCAAATGCTCCGCGCCGATCTTGATAATTTCAGCTTGCTGCACCTGGCTCAAGTAAACAAAAGATTCGAAGTTCTTGGGCTCGCGATACTCGCGCAACATGTAAGTCAGTATGCGTTCGTTTCCGCCCTTATTTTTCTGGTGCGCCTGCATCACAGTGGAATGAATGTCGAAGTCTTCCGGCTTATTGGCGAAGCTCCGAATCGTACGCATCTCGGGAAACGACTGAAATCCATATTCCGTCATGAAACGCGGAAACTGTTTCGTGTAGTCCGAAGCAGGAGCCTGCTGATGCCAAACTTGCCAGTAATGCATATCGCCATTGTGCTGGTTATCGGGAATTTGCTCGAAGTTCGAACTTGGCGAACTCGGCCAGTACGGAGTGGGATCGGCGTACTCGTCGACCGTGACTTTGAGGATGTCGGCAAACATCAGAATGTAGTCCAGCCACACCTTGTCGCGGATCTCGGGTGAAATCGCTTCTTTGAACTCCTGCCGATCGCCCCAGTGATACCATCCGGTTTCAACTTCGTTGTTGCCGCACCAGATTACGATGCTGGGATGATCGCGCAACCGCTTGATCTGATCGATCGCTTCCTGGCGAACATTCTCTTGAAAGGAAACATCTCCCGGAATCATGTCTCCGCCGAACATGAATTCCTGCCAGACCATAATCCCAAGTTCGTCACAGATGTCGTAGAAATCGTCGGACTCGTAATAGCCTCCGCCCCATTCGCGAACCATATTCATGTGCGCATCACGAGCGGCCTGCAGAATTTTCCGATGAATGTCAGGGGTGACCCGATTCGGAAAGCTGTCGAAAGGAATGACGTCGGCGCCTTTGCCAAACACCAGAATTCCGTTCACTACAAATTCAAAACTCTTTCCCCACTGATCAGCCACGCGGCGTAGCTCGACTGAACGCAATCCGGTCTTCACTTCGGCATGCGCGGCTTCCACCTTCTTGTTGAGCCGGATTGACGCGGAAAAGTTGTAGCGGTTCTGCGGTCCGTAGCCAACGGGAAACCAGAGCTTCGGCGACGCGATGCGAATCGGAAACGAAAGGTGATTCATTCCAGCATCGAGTTGAATCGTCTGCGGAGCATCTGGAGTTTGTGCTCCAGACAATTCGCCGTGAGCAAGATTCAGAGTGGCGCTGATCGCCTTATCGGCTTCGATATCGAGTTCAGCGGTGACCAGTGCAAGATCGGAGGTGACCTTCTGTTGATGAATATGAAAGTTCTCGATCCGCATCCCATCCCATGTTTCGAGACGTACCGGATGCCAAATGCCTTCGGTCATGTAGCGCGGGCCCCAATCCCATCCGTAGTTATAAGGCGCTTTGCGCGTGTAGGGAGCGGTCGCAATATCTTCTTCATTGCCATAATTGTGAGTTGAGATCGACGGTAAGACGTAGGGCAACGTCTTGACGTAGGGCAACATCGCTTCCACGGCGGAATGAAAAACGATGCGCAGCGTATTGGGGCCGGGCTTCAACAGCGCCTTGCCGGCGATCCTCCATTGGCGGAACATGTTGTCCGCGTGAAGAATTGCCTGATCGTTGAGATAGACGTCGGCGATCGTATCGAGGCCGTCGAAGACGAGGTCGAGGTGGTCATGCGCAAGCGTGGCGGCATCGACCTGAAACACGGTTTGATATTCCCAGTCGGTAAGGCCGATCCACTGCAAGCGAAATTCGTTGTCACGATCGAAAGGATCGGGGATGAGATGATTTTGCAGCAGGTCAGTTTGCACAACTCCCGGAACCTGCGCGGCATGCCATTGCTTGACGTCGGCTTGTGATTGGGAAGGTATCTGATCCAAACTTCCAGTCGCACGAAATTGCCAGCCGGAATCGAGGGTTCGAGAGGATAACTCCGTCCCTTGCGCAGTTGCGGAAATAATGAATAAGAATAGAGGAACGCAGCCAATGGAAAAAATAAAGGAGGCAGGGCAGCGAAAAAATCTCGACCGCAGCGAGTTCATATTAGGGCTCCTAACTTTACTGGCGATCATCAGATCTTGGCGGGATTCGCGAGCGAGACTTCTGCTGAGATCCACGAACGCAAGTTATCACAGGCGGAAAATAAATTCATTGGACGTAGAGATTGTTCGAGGCGAGACTATACGAAATGAATGAATCTCATTTTTCCACAACTCGCCAAAATAACGGTCAAGCAAGCGCTTCTTCGAATATCACGGCAGTGATTTTTGATTATGGTCTGGTTCTGGCTCGCTCCCCAACGAAACAAGAATTTGAGCGCATGGCCGCACACTTCGACGCGACTTTCGACGTCTTTTATCGTTTGTGGGAAACCAGCCGGAACCTCTACGACCGTGGCGATGTGAGCGCCGAAGAGTACTGGCTCAAACTGGCCACGCAAACCAACCGCTCCCTCGATTCTTCGCAAATCGACGAGCTTCGCAAGATTGAGGTTGAGATCTGGGCGCATCCTGATCCCGAGATGCTCGAGTGGGTGGAACAACTTCACGATGCGGGAATTAAATTGGCCCTGCTGTCCAATATGCCTTTGGACCTGGCGGCGTATGTTCGATCAAATTTTCGCTGGCTTGATAAATTCACCTTCAAGACCTTTTCTGCGGAGGTGCGATTGATCAAGCCCGATCCGGCGATCTATGAGCACACCCTCCGCGGTCTCGGCGTCTCAGCGAATGAAGCTCTTTTTATCGACGACCGCGAGCCAAATATTCGAGCAGCCAGCGCCTTAGGGATGAGCGGAATTCAGTTTAGTTCGATCTTACAAATGAAAGCGGAATTGGAGACACTGAACTTTTCGCCACTGCCACGAACGGTCCATAGCAATACTACGAGTTCAGGCAGTGAGCGGACGAAACAGCATTCCGGACCGGAAATCAAGTTTCAGCTCTAACTTTCAGTTAGGGCTACCGGTGGGGTGTTTCCTGTTTTTCGGGCGTAGGCAGCGCGTTCGCTCCGGTCTGCAATCTCTGGAACTCCTGCATTTCATGCTGCGCCGCAACGGTCTTCCCTTGTTTTCTATAGAGACTTGCCAGTCCGAAATGTGCCTGCGCAGCAAGCGGGCTTTCTTTTTCAATGGTCAGAAGTTTGGTCCACTCTTTTTCGGCAGCAGCAGCATCCCCCTCGAGAGAATCGGCCTTGCCGAGCGAGTAGAGTGTTTCGGGCATGTCGGGCATTAACTTATCAGCTCGCAACAACTCAGTTCGCGCATCTTTCGCTTTGCCTTGTTCCAGCAACGCTTCGCCTAGACGGTAGGCGGCTTCGGCATTGCCAGGCTGCAGCTTTGCTTGCGCACGAAATTCTTCTTCGGCCTTGTCCCATTGAAAGGAACCTGCATACACTTGCCCGAGTTCAAGGTGCACTTCTGGCACATCCGGTCGCAACCGCAACGCGTCCTCATATTCTTTTTCGGCATTCGGCATCTGCCGGAGAACGAAATAGTTTTCTCCCATAGCCTGGTGCGCCCGCGCGGAATCGGGATAGCCCGCCAGCAAAGTATCGATCGATTGCTTTGACAGCAAGCCACTGGCCCGGCCGAGGTAATATAAAACGTCTGGATCATTCGGGTGTGCCGCCAAGGCCGCTTGCAGATTGACTACCGCATCGGCGAACTGCCCGGTCTCAATCTCGGCCACTCCCAAAGCTGTCTTATCCTGAACACGTTCGAGATGAGGAATCGCTTGCGCAGCGTACCCCTCCACGAGCAACGCATAGCCCATCAGTTGATGAGCCGGCGGCGAATCAGGGCTTAGTTCAAGAGCGTGTTTTAGAGGAGCAACGGCCGAACTGAACTCGTGCTTCTCCATGTAAACTTGCCCGAGGCTGACAAATCCATCGGCGAAACTCGGATCGAGTTCGGTGACCTTTTTGAATTCGGTAATGGCCACATCGAATTGACGTTGTTTGTCGGCTTCAATTCCCGCCTGCATGTGCTGCGTGGCCTCGGGCGACAGACTTAGAGCCGCGAACCATAAAAGTATGACAGCTGGAATCATCGCCCTGGCTCCTGCTTATCCGGCTCTCGCACTTCCAGAAATTGATCGGCGTGCACGTCGTTCAAGATCTGATGGATTCCGGACGGCCAGACGATCTCCACCCTCGCCTTCTCAGCCGTCCCTAATCCAAAATGGAGCCGCTTATCGCTCGCCGACAGATACCCAACCGCCGAGGTCACGAATCGCGTCTGCCCGTTGACCTGTACGCGTGCGCCATAGCCATCGCGATTGCTGCGTGTTCCGCGGAGAGAAAGCACGAGCCAATGCAGTTTGCCTCCGCGATTCATCAACACTTGCGGATGATCCCCGAGCACGGTCACGACGACGTCTTCCCAGCCATCATTGTTCAAATCGCCAAAGGCCGCGCCCCGCGCCGCCATTGGAACTGTGACTCCGGAGTCGACTTTTTCGAAACGGTTGTTGCGATTCATAGCCACCAACGGCAGGTCGCGATAATGGAGCGACGGATCGATGGTATCGACGTTATCGAGAACATGGCTCTGGGCAACAAACAAATCCTTCCAACCGTCGTTGTCGAAGTCTTCCAAACCGATGCTCCAACCCGAACTTCCGCTCGACAGCATGCCGAGTCCGGTATCCAGGCTGTGATAACTGAAGAAGCCGCCACCATCGTTGTGGTAGACGCTGTAAATTTCGCGCGGAAGCTCAGTCACCATAATGTCGGGGCGCCCGTCGTTATCGTAGTCCTGAAAAACCACGCCCATGCCTGACATCCGGCGTCCGTCCTCGGACAGCGCAGTGCCCGCCTCCAGCGCAACTTCCGAGAAAGTTCCATTCCCATTGTTGTGATACAGATATTGCTGCATTCCGTCGTTGGAGACAAATATATCGGTAAAGCCGTCGCCATCATAATCGGCGAAAGCTACGCCCAGTGCGCGGCCTTTTTTTGCAGCGATGCCCGAGCGTTGGCTTACGTCGGTAAATGTTCCATCGCCATTGTTGTGATACAGGATATTCGTAGTCGCGGGAAACTCTTCGGGAGGACAATACGTGTGAAAATTGCCGCCACAATCTTTGCTGCGCCTGGTGTCCCAATCCATGTAGCGTGTGACGAAGAGATCTAATTTTCCGTCATTATCGTAATCGAAAAATCCGGCAGATACGGACCACCCACCTCCCGCGACTCCGGCCTTCGCAGTCACATCGGTGAAAGTGCCGTCGCCATTATTGTGATACAGAATATTCTTTCCGTAGTTCGTAACGTATAAATCAGGATAGCCATCATTGTCGTAGTCCCCGACCGCGACTCCCATGCCGTAGTTTCCATCGCCCGCATTCGCCAATCCCGCCTGCTCGGTGACGTCGGTAAAACTTCCGTCTTTATTCTGGCGAAAGAGCCGGTTCCAATACCGTGGATCATGACGATCGAAATCATCCCGCGCCGGCAGCGGACTGGTGATGCGGCCTCCGTTTACAAGGAATATGTCCAACAATCCGTCGTTGTTATAGTCAAAGAGAGCCACGCCGCCAGGCATGGTCTCGATCAAATGCTTCTGCGCAGTCGGCGAATTTTCGAGAACGAACTTCAACCCGGCAGGTTGAGTCACTTCGAATACCGGCACCGTCGGCGTCGCCGCGACCAGCGTCATCACGAGTGTGAGGACTGATGAAATGCGAAGCAAAGTTTTCGGCAATCAGACTTCCCTTTCTGTCGCCTAGCATATCGTGCTCGGAGTCTGCTGTGTACATGGCGTGCCCCGGACTCTAACTAGCGTGTACGTACACGTCGTCTCCCGCTAACTTATGTGCTGCGTAATTCCTCGCAGTAACTCTCTTAGAAAGTGTCGATAACTACAACTTCCCATACAGAATTTGAGCATAAATACAACTTCCCATAGAACGATTCGAACGAAGTAGATTTAACGATTACCTTCCGCAAAAAATTCGATATTCTTCTTGACAGTCAATATCGTTCTGATTAAGACTTCCACGTTAACTTTCATCATTAAAAAGTACTAGTTCGGAGGATTCACGATGCCGTCTCCCAAGTTGCAGACGCTGCTGTACTCCCTGTTGGCAGTGCTCACGCTGTCTCTTTCCCTCTACGGTCAAAGCACCTATGGCACCGTGGATGGCACAGTAACAGACCCATCTGGAGCAACAATCGCCGACGCTCAAGTCACCCTCACGAACGTTGGAACCCAGGAAAAAAGAACGCAACCGAGCGGAGGCGCGGGCTTGTACCAGTTCGTGAACGTGACGCCTGGCAACTACAAGCTTGAGATCCAAAAGCCTGGATTCAA
>Ga0302275_10001028_pt1 | contig 30535 bp, 16 predicted proteins | sample III_Bog_N2_2_FD_200229 | JGI IMG/M metagenome (GOLD analysis project Ga0302275, IMG submission 200229) | Peat permafrost microbial communities from Stordalen Mire near Abisko, Sweden - III_Bog_N2_2 | ecosystem: Environmental > Terrestrial > Soil > Wetlands > Peat | place: Sweden: Abisko... | reverse complement strand
GGCCTCATCGTGGAAAGGGTGGGAGAGTACAACCTCACACCAGCGTTTCTCAATCAGCTCATAAATCGCGGGTGCCCCATCCTTTCCACGGCCTCATCGTGGAAAGGGTGGGAGAGTACAACTCCACACTCGCGCTCCTCGTTTGTCCCATCCAAAAACTGTGGGTGCCCCATCCTTTCCACGGCCTCATCGTGGGAAGGGTGGGAGAGTACAACTCCACACTCGCGCTTCTCGTTTATCCCATCCAAAAACTGTGGGTGCCCCATCCTTTCCACGGCCTCATCGTGGAAAGGGTGGGAGAGTACAACCTCACACCAGCGTTTCTCAATCAGCTCATAAATCGCGGGTGCCCCATCCTTTCCACGGCCTCATCGTGGAAAGGGTGGGCTCGCAAAAGCATCCATCAGCCGAGCGGGTATACAATTCCTCCATCATGCCCAAAGGCCTTGTCCGCTACCAGAATCGGGTGGCTTCCACTTCCTCACCTTCAGCTGTTATCGAAGGCAGCCATTGCTGAGCAGCGCAACGGCATGCGGCATCTTCGATGCGTGAACTTGAGGCGGTGCGCATTCGTTATGGCTTCGTAGTTGCGGGCTACGTTCTCATGCCGGAGCACGTTCATCTGCTGGTCAGCGAGCCGAGCCACTCCTCGCTTTCAGTGGCGATTCAGGTGTTGAAACAGCAAACTTCGCGCAAACTCAAAGAGCGGGGAGCGGTCCGGTTCTGGCAGCGAAGGTATTACGACTTCAACGTGCATAACGAGAAGAAGCGTGTCGAAAAACTTCGCTACACGCATCGCAACCCTGTCAAGCGCGGCTTGGTACAAAAGCCGGAACAGTGGCCTTGGTCCAGCTTCCGGCACTACGCCACCGGCTATGTTGGAACGGTCGAGATCGAATCGCAGGGCACAGCGTTTCGGCGCGGAAACCAGCTGCCAGAACATCTCAGCTACAAAGGAAAAGACGGTTGAGATTCATGCCCCCCCACCCTTTGCGCGATGAAGCTGCGCAAAGGATGGGGCACCCACGATTTTGGATGCATCGAGGGTGGGCCACCCGCCACCTGCCCGCGGTGTCAGCAAGCCAGAGTGCGTTTACCGCGTAACGCCAAAGTATTTCTCGGTCAATTCATCAAACTCTACGTCTGTCGCGCATTTCTCGTCAGGTTTACCTGGAATGTTAACTTCGCACTCAGACGGAGGCACCTCCCAAAACTTCTTGCTCTGAGAGTTAATCCACGAAAAGTTCGCGTACACTCGGCCACCGAAAGCGTCGTAAACTATGTCGCTTACCATCGCTGGATTCGAGTACATAGAATGGATGCGCACATAGCACACGTTCACTAAGGGGTCATAGTGGCTGGTGTAATTGCTTATGGGCGGATTCTTCTTTTTTTCGTGGAAGTCGTCACTGTTCTCATCCTCATGGAACCTTTTCGCGGCTTGCTCATCGCACATTTGTTGCTGTGCCAAAGTCGCTGTGAGCGGCGTAAAAAGTGGCAACGCCTGATTAGCGGGCTTGGCTTCGTTCACTGGCCTGCCATGGTTGTTGCACCCCAAGAGAATCGCAAGGCCGAAACAGAAAACCGCATGCAAGATCCCACCTGAGTCCTTAGGTCTCATGCTCATACCCTCTCGTACCCGCAATTGAGACAGTGCGTCAACAGTCGGCCTTTCCCCATTTCCTGACTATACGGCAAGTCAGATCGATTCCGGCTGTTCATCCCCTCGCCGAACCTCAACGTTCCGTCCTAGCCTGCCTATAGCTCAGGCGGAAAGGTCCCAGTAACCTGCACTTCACCTTGCAGGGCTCCAGAGTCAAGAAAATCAAGAATAGCCTGATTTAAATTGGTGCCGTAAAGCTCATCGTTCACGAAGTAGAAATCATAGAGAATCAGGTTGAGCATTCTATGAGTAGGCACACCCGAAGTGGGATCCGGTGCGAGTAGATTGAACGCTAAAGTGAGCATCGTAGCATCAGTTCCGGGCAGAGATTTGAACTCGCTAATGGCGCTCTCCCATCTTCCTGTCAGTGATTCAAACTTCATCTTGTTTATGGGCCAAGTCTCACAAAGGTCCTTCTCTGCTAACACTGTGAGCGCGTCTTTTTTGGGAAATGCTTTGACTGAAGCAGTCATATTACTTTCCTTTCTGGCCACAGCAGGCCGTTGAAGTTACTGCCACGATCTTAGGCACGGTGTAAGTTGTAAGTCAAATAAGCGCAGAATAACTTCCCAGCCGCAGGTCGCGTGTCTTTGTTACCCATATCTCGGGGATAGGGGTATTTACTTGACGCCACCAACCCCAAGATGTAGTGTTGTTCGGCGGGTGGCCCACCCTTGACCCACCTCAAACCTATGGGTGCCCCATCTTTCGGCGGGTGGCCCACCCTTGACCCGCCTCAAACCTCTGGGTGCCCCATCCTTCGCTTCTTTTTAGCGAAGGGTGGGAGCCCACAAATCTCGCCCGGTGGCCGGAACCGACCCCGACCAAAAACGTGTCAAGAGGCGCACTTGCCCCCATCTCCGCCATCCGTCGCCGAATCAGATGCTTACAGCGGAAAATAAATCTAAAACCTTGCCGTCTCATTCGCCGAAACGCGCAAACTGGATTCATGGCCGCTACTCAATTTCGCAAGGCTACATCGACCGAAGCCGCCCACCACGCCCCAGACCCCCACCCCCTCCCCCACTTTTGCTGCAACCTCATGAAAACAAAAGTGGTTACGTCGAAAAAACGCATTTCGACCTATCAAAACAAAGGACTTACGTCTCTTCCCGCCTCTTGTCTCGCTCTTGAGACATGGGAAACCAGTAAACTCCAACGCTACAATCCCCATATGCTCCTCGCCGTCCTAACCATCTCCGACCGCTGCTCGCAAGGCCAAATGGAAGACACCGCCGGCCCCGCCACGGTCGCCATCCTCCTCCAGCAATGGCCCGACGCCGAGCTTCGCACCCTCATCCTCCCCGACGACGAAGACGCCATCGTAGCCACCCTCGAAAACCTCTCCGGCGAAGCCCCAGCCCTGATCCTCACCGTCGGCGGAACCGGCCTCGGCCCGCGCGGCGTAACCCCGGAAGCCACACGCCGCGTCCTCGACCGCGAAGCCCCCGGCCTGGCCGAAGCCTAGGCGCGTTGGGATGTCGCTGGCCGGGAGAAAGCTTCGCTTGACAGGGGGTATTTGCGGCCTTAACATGGCCGGGTGGAAACGATACCATTCGGCTTCGTTTCTCTCGTCCGCCACATCTCGATGCCAGCAAACCATCCTGGCCTTTGAGCTCCACCGCAACGGAGGTCCCATGCTTCGCGCTTCTCGCTTGATGCTGCTTGCCTTATTGATCCCATTCCTGCCGAGCGCCCATGCCGGGGCGCAAACCATGACTGCGCCGGACATTACCAAGCAGCCCACGCTCTACGTGGTTCCCTACGCGCATCTGGACACACAGTGGCGCTGGGAGTTTCCCCAGGTGATCAGCGAATATCTTCTGAAGACGATGCGGATCAACTTCTATTACATGGATAAGTATCCGCATTACGTCTTCAATTGGACGGGCTCGAATCGCTACCGACTAATGAAGGAGTACTATCCCGCCGACTACGCAAAGCTGAAAGAGTACGTGGCCAAAGGGCAGTGGTATCCCGCCGGTTCTTCAGTGGAAGAGGGCGACGTGAACCTGCCCAGCGCCGAGTCGATCATCCGCCAGGTTCTGTACGGCAACACGTATTACCGCAAGGAGTTCGGCAAAGCCAGCGCGGAGTATATGCTGCCCGACTGCTTCGGTTTTCCCGCGTCGCTGCCGACGATTCTGGCGCATGCGGGTGTGAAAGGTTTCTCGACGCAGAAGCTGAGCTCGGGATGGCAACCGGCGCCCTTGATTGGCGGACCCGATTCACCGGAGAAGACGCCGGAGGGCATTCCGTTCAACGTGGGAGTGTGGGAGGGGCCGGACGGCGAGACAGTGCTCGCGGCTTTGAACCCTGGCGGCTATGGAAGCCGCATTCGCTCTGACTTGAGCAAGCCGCCGCCGCCTTTGACGCCGTCTCCGGGGAGCAACCCACGCAGGAGGCGGATGCAAGAAACGGATTGGCCAAGCCGTATCGACATCGATGGCAAAGCCACCGGCATATACGCCGACTATCACTACATCGGGACCGGTGATATTGGCGGTGCGGTGGATGAGGAATCCGTGCGACTGCTGGAGGCGACGGTCACGCAGGGTGACGCTGTGGCTCCGCCTCCGGGATTCTTCGGCGGGAATCTCGCCGGGCCCGCGCCCGATGGCACGCCGGTGAAGATGGGCGATGGGCCAGTGAAGGTGATTTCATCGGCCGCGGATCAGATGTTTCTGGACATCAAACCGGACATGCAGTCGAAGATGCCGCGCTATAAGGGCGATCTCGAACTGATCAATCACTCCGCCGGCTCGTTGACTTCGGAGGCGTATCACAAGCGCTGGAATCGCAAGAACGAAATCCTGGCCGATGGCGCAGAGAGAGCTTCGGTAGCGGCGATGTGGATGGGAGGCCGGCCTTATCCGCAGCAGCGCCTGAACGATGCCTGGACGCTGGTGATGGCCGGGCAGTTTCACGATACGGGCGCGGGCACGGCGACGCCGCGCTCCTACGAGTTTGCGCAAAACGACGATGTGATCGCGATGAACCAGTTTGCGGATGTGCTGACCAGCGCGACGCAATCGGTGGCCTCCGCGCTGAATACCGAGGGCGGTGGGATTCCGATCGTTGTCTATAACCCGCTGAACATTGAACGCGAAGATGTTGTGGAAGCTGGGGTCTCGTTTCCTGGCGGAATGCCGAAGGCCGTGCGCGTGGTTGGGCCCGATGGGCACGAGGTTCCCGCGCAACTGGAGGATGGGAAGGTTCTGTTCCTGGCCAAGGCGCCGTCCGTTGGCTATGCGGTTTACGATGTGCGCCGTGCCGAGAGCGAAGCGCCCTCGACCGAGTTGAAGGTGAGCGACACCACGCTTGAGAACGCGCGCTACCGTATCTCGATCAACGCGGATGGCGATGTGACGAGCATCTTCGACAAGTCGCTCGGCAAAGACTTGCTCTCCGCGCCCATGCGGCTCGCGATTTCCAAGGATGCGCCCAAGCAGTGGCCGGCATGGAACATGGACTTCGACCAGGAGCAGGCGCCGCCGCGCTCGTATGTTGGCGGACCGGCGAAGATTCGCGTGGTGGAGAATGGCCCGGTGCGGGTGGCGGTAGAAGTTTCGCGCGCGGACGAGGGCTCGAAGTTTGTGCAGACGGTGCGGCTGTCCGCGGGTGACGCAGGCAACCGCGTCGAGTTCGGCGAGTCTGTCGATTGGCGAACGCTGTCGGGCAACCTCAAGGCGGTGTTTCCACTCTCCGCGGCCAACAACATGGCGACGTATAACTGGGAGGTCGGAACCATTCAGCGGCCAGTTGCGTTCGACCGGCAGTTCGAAGTCGCTTCGCATCATTGGATCGATCAGACGGACGAGAGCGGCAGCTACGGCGCCACGATTCTCACCGATGTCAAGAATGGGTCCGACAAGCGCGACGAGAATACCATCCGCCTGACGCTGCTGCGCTCACCGGGCGAAGCTTCGGAGATGAAGGGCGACTACACCGATCAAATGAACCAGGACTGGGGCCACCATGAGATTCTGTTCGGAATTGCCGGGCACAAGGGCGACTGGCGCGGGAGCGGGACGGACTGGCAGGCCTACCGTCTGAGCACGCCGCTGATCGCGTTTGAGACCGCCAGGCACGGGGGATCGCTGGGACGCAGCTTCAGCCTGGTGAGCGTGGACAATCCGGATATTCGCATTCTGGCGCTGAAGAAATCCGAGCTCAGCGACGAAGTGATTGTGCGCATGGTGGAGATGAACGGAAAGCCCGCGCCGCAAGTTCATGTGAAGTTCGCAGGACCGGTTGACGCCGCGCGCGAGGTGAACGGGCAGGAGTTGCCCGTGGGCTCGGCGACGATTGAAGACGGGGCGCTTGAGACTTCATTCACGTCGTATCAGCCGCGTACGTTTGCGCTGCGGCTGGGCGCGGCGCCAGCGACCATCAACGGCATTGCGTCACAACCGGTTGCATTGAAGTACGACCTCGCCGCGGCCAGCGACGACGACACGCATTCTACCGGCGGCTTTGACGCGAAGGGCGATGCGCTTCCAGCGGAGATGCTGCCCACAGATCTGAAGGTCAACGGAGTCGACTTCAAGCTGGCTGCTGGCGGAGCCGGCAAGCTCGATGCGGTTGTTGCGAAGGGACAGGCAATCGATCTGCCGGAGGGCGACTTCAATAGAGTGTATGTGCTCGCCGCGTCGGAAGGCGGGGATCAGCGGGCCGTTTTCCGCGTTGGCGAACATGCTGAGAATCTGACCGTTGAGGATTGGGGTGGCTTCATCGGCCAGTGGGACACACGCCTCTGGAAGCCGCGGCCGGATTCTATCACCGAGGGTGGCGACAGCTTTGGCCGCGAACCTGCGCACCAGGTTGCGCTCAAGAAAGAATGGGCGGTCTCAGCGAACCATGCAACGTGGGATTTGACTTACACAGGCTCGCCCGACTGGTCGCCAAGTTATCCGCAGGACTATCTCGGGCTGCAGGCTGGCTACATCAAGCCGGCAGCGCTGGCGTGGTACGTATCGCATCATCACACGCCGGATGGGCTGAATGAGCCGTACCAATACAGCTACCTTTTCGTGTATGCATTCGACCGGCCCGCGCACGCGAGAAAGCTGACTCTGCCGGTGAACGACAAGATTCGGATTCTGGCAGTATCAGTCGCGAAAGACGATCCCGATGTTCGCCCGGCGGAGCCGTTGTACGATACTTTGGGCAGGACAGAACCGGGACCGACCGAAAAAGCGGCTGCCATGCACTAGACAACCGGCAGCCGAAAATCGTTGGCCGCGAACGGTCATGTCGCGCAATGCACGGCGAGCGTCAGCCCCTTCGCATCAAGGGATAGGTGAGTACCTGTGCATTTTCCAGAGAGATTCGGTGTTGTTGCCGTGAGTATTTTTTGCGCCGGTGCGTGCTTCTTCCTTGTTTCCGCGATTTCCTTTGATGCATTGTCGCGCACATTCCGGGTGAATCAGGCGCAAGTGCTGGCTGCATCGAAGACCTGGGTGGATCCGCGCGAACATCTGGCTCTTGAAGCTGCCGCAGGCGCCGCCATCACTATCGACTATCCTCAGGATGGCTCGATTTTTCCTGCGGAGATCACGGCTCCCACATTCATCTGGCACGACGCTGATGCTTCATCGACAAGTTGGCGAATCGATGTCGCATTCACCGATGGCGCCAAGCCGCTGCGCATGGAGTTTGGCGGCGAGCCAATGAAAATCGGCGCCATCGATCCGCGGTGCGTCTCCGACACCAATCAGCTTCCTTCCCTCACTCCGGCGCAGGCCTCCGCGCACACATGGATACCGGATGAGCAGACCTGGGCGCTGATCAAGAAAGAATCGTCGGGCCGCCGCGCGATTGTAACGATTGCCGGCCTTGACGCCAGCAACCATCGCGTGACGAAGGGCCAGGTCTCATTGACCACTTCGGAAGATCCGGTAGACGGAGAGATTTTTTATCGCGACGTTCCACTCATGCCGGCTGCGGGAAAAAAAGGCATCGTGCAGCCGCTCGCGCCTTCGCTGCTCTACCTGATCAACTGGCGCATTCGCGATATTGCCAAGCCGGAGAGCCGCCTGTTGATCCACGACATGCATGCCTGCGGCAACTGCCATTCCTTCTCGCTCGACGGCAAGACGATGGGCATGGATGTGGACGGTCCAGGCAACGACAAGGGCCTTTACGCGATAGTCCCCGTGCAGCAGCACATGTCCATTCGCAGCCAGGACACGATCAAGTGGAACACCGACATGCGCGTGGGAAAATCGCGAGTTGGATTCATGTCGCAGGTTTCGCCCGACGGAGAATATGTGCTGTCGACCTTCGCCGGCGAGGGGCAGGACATTCCCAGTTCCTACTTCGTGAAGAATTTCACAGACTATCGATTCCTGCAGGTGTTTTTTCCCACGCGCGGCATTCTCGCCTGGTATAGCCGCACCACGGGGCACAGGCTGCCGTTGCCCGGCGCAGACGACCCGCATTACGTGCAGACCGACGGCGTGTGGAGCCCGGATGGAAAGTGGGTGATTTTTGCGCGAGCCGAAGCGAAAGATCCAGACCCGCCCGGAATGACACTTCCGCAGCACGCCAACGACCCCAGCGAAATTCAGATCCAGTACAGCCTTTACCGGGTTCCATTCAATGGGGGGCTGGGCGGCAAGCCGGAACCGATTCTGGGTGCTTCAAACAACGGCATGAGCAACAACTTTCCCAAGGTTTCTCCAGACGGGCGCTGGATTGTCTTCGTCAAGAATCGGAACGGGCAGTTGATGCGGCCCGACAGCGAGTTGTACATTGTGCCCTTCACAGGCGGCGTGGCGCGGCGCATGAATTGCAACACGTCGCTGATGAATTCCTGGCACAGCTTTTCTCCCAACGGGCGCTGGCTCGTCTTCTCATCGAAGAGCCGCTCGCCTTACACCCAGATGTTTCTTACGCACATCGACGCTCAGGGCAACGACAGCCCGCCGATTTACATCGATAACTCGACCGCTGCAAACCGAGCCGTGAACATTCCCGAGTTTGTGAATGTGCGGCCCAATGGAATTGAAAGCATCGATGTGCCGGCCTCCGATTTTTATCGCATCGTGGATGAGGCAATGGATTTGCAGGGCAAGGGTGACCTGGCCGGCGCGATGGCCAAGTGGAAAGATTCGCTTGAGTTGGATCCCACGGATGCACGTGCCAACAACGGAATGGGGATCGCGCTTGGGATGCAAGGAAGATCCGACGACGCGATTCCCTATTTCAGGAAAGCGGTAAAGGCGCAGGGAGATTTCTTTGAGGCCTACTACAATTTGGGAATCATTTTTTCCAGGGAAAACAAGATTGATGAAGCCGTGGATGCCTGGCAGAATTTGGTGCGTATCCGGCCCCAGTTCGCGCAGGGGCACGAGAATCTTGGCTACGCGCTCTACGCCGAGTCGAAGTTTCCTGAGTCGCTGACGCAGGTGCGCATGGCGCTGGATGAGGAGCCCACTCGCCTGTTTGCGCTGAAGCTGGCCGCGAAACTGCTCGCCACATGTCCGGATTCTTCCATCCGCAACGGAGTTGAAGCAGTCGCGTTCGCAGAGAGGGCAAAGCGGCTGAGCGGAGGGAGCGATCCCGACTTGCTCGACACACTGTCAGCGGCCTACGCGGAAGATCGGAATTTTACCCACGCAGCGGAGATCGAAGAACAGGCTATCGCGCTTGCAACCCAACAAGGGGATGCGGTGATGTCAGCCCGGCTGAAGGCTCATCTGGCCCAGTACGCATTGAATCAACCTGTCCGCGAGACGCCGAGCGACGCTCCTTCTCAGTAGCCGCCAATCTCTTGCCGGTTGCTCAAGAAAAAGGAACCTTTTGTCGCTCCTAGTTTGGGACCACCAAGCCGAGAATCAGTTCCGAACCCGGCCCCAATTGGATGCTCCGCTTAGTGCTTGTGAGTTTGGCGCTGCATCCGGGTCCACCCTGCGGGTCCAGCTTCGTTTCGGGCAGGCGAACCACGATTCCCGGATGTATGGTATGCGGAGGTCCACCGGGGTTGAGGTTTTCATCTACAGCGCCGGATCCGGCGACGACATCCCCTATTTGCCGCCCCGTGCCGGCGACTTCCGCCGGTAGCGCATCGTGCAGCTTGTCGGATTCTTCCGGAGGGCCAACCACGCCGATCAACCGCAGCGGGAGTTCCGTCTTCCCTTTGCCCGTGCAGTCGCCGTGATCGAACACCAGGGATAAGTCCGATGCATCGGGATTCTTCGTCGAACTGGCCGACAGGATGTGGCCATACAGGATCGAATCTTTATCCAACGTGCATCCCGGATAAACCAGTCCATATACAACCTTCACCCATATCTCTTTGCCGGGTTTCAGATGCGCGGAGTCCAGCCCGCCTGAAACTTTGGCCTCTATTGTTGAATTGAGTGGCTGATCCGCAGTGCTCATGAGCTTACAGACCGGCTCGCCCGCGCCATTGCTGCTCGCTGAGGGCGTGGATGCAATCATCGTTGTCTTCCCGGATTCCGGCGAGACACCCGCATCTACGGACTCGAATTTTACAAGGCCATCTCGATAATCGAGATGCAGAGTCAGTGATTGCAGTACGTCCAGGCCCAACATGCCTGCAATTTCGAACCCGGCATTGCGATTCATGGCCGAAGAGTCGTGTTCGAGAATGTGCCCCTGATGGATTTGCGGCAGATTGGCTAACTGAATGTCGAATACCTCGCGATAGAACTGCACCTTTGTGCCTTGAGCGGTTTGTTCCGGGTTGGTGAAGTTCACAGTGATCTTCGACAGTGCGTGAGCTGTCTCCGGCGTCATGGCGCTGAAGCGCATGCCCGTTGCCAAAGTGAATAGCCTGCGGGATTTGTCGCCGAATATGAGCGGAACCAGCAGATATTGCCGCCGGTGATAGACCGGGGTATAGCCCGCAAGCTCTGCAGACGCAATACGATCTCCCGGCAGTATCCCGGCCTTTTCAGGCAGCGGCGCAAGACGCAGCTTTGCCAATCGATAGTCAAGCGTAATCAGCCAGGACGCGAACATATCGGTCCCGATGAAGCCGTCTGCTTTGCCCGCGAAAGGCATGTCGCTTACCCCCACGATGCAGTCGCGAAACTCAAGCGGGCCGATGCGCAAACTATCGACATGGACCGTTCCCGGCGGGTCCTCTGGGCCTTTCTCGAATCCGTTTTGATCGGAAAGCGCTTTGCTGATGAACAGGCCGGAAGCCGCCGAATCCACAATCAACCTGGCCTTGCTCTTCGGCATGTCGGCTTCCAGCAGGTAACCGTCGATATGTTTGACGTCGGCAAAGGAGGGCTGCAGCGAAAGCGTAGCGGAGGCAACAGACGGCAGGACTTTGCAGGTCTGTGAGTTCTCTGAAAGCAACGGCAACATCGAATGCATTGATGCCTCGGCTTTTTGCCGTGTTTCCGCGTCAACGTCCTTCGTCGTAGCGAGCGCCCTGGCGGTGGCCTCAATGTCGTTTGCGGGTGATGCGACGCGATTCCAATCATGCAGAATCTCGGGATCTGAGGGATCAATGGCATAGGCGCGTTGAATCTCCGCTCGCTGTGAGGCGTACATCGAGTCGATGCGCATTATGCGGCTACGAATCAGGTGAGCGCGTGCATAACATGCGTCGGCGGCAGCGGCTGAATCGAGCGTCTCGATGGCCAGCCATGGCTGCCCCTCACGCAGTTGAACCTCGGCCAGCGCAGTGAGCGTTGCCGCCGTGTGTGGATTTGCGGCAAGAGCCGTGTTCGCTTGAATGAAAGCCTGAGAAACTTTGCCTTCCCGCAGCAACGTACGCACCAGCGCCGCAGACAGCTCAACATCCTGTGGATTTTGTGCCAACGCCTGCTGGTAGAGGTCTTCCGCCTCGCTATAGCGGCCTTCGCTGTACGCCGTGCTCGCGGGCGTGGCGGGGTGATCGGCAACAGCCGGGCATGCGGGAGACTGGCCGCGAAGACAAGGTGCCTGTGCAAGAAGAAGCACACCCGTGGCGATGGCCATGAAGGGGCGACCGAACATTTGAGTATAGGAAGGCATAGCGTTATCTCCGTGAGCCGATTCAAAAACCAAAGCGAGTATACGCCGGACGATTGGTGTTGGGTGTCTCGGCCCGGTGTCAAGATGGCCGCATTGCTCCAGGCAAAGCGCGGGCAAGGTGCCGTCCGCGCTGATTGCGATACACTGTAAAACCTGGAGGGCTTTCGTTGTTGCCTGCGCGCAGTCTGCTTCCCGGCGTCCTAATCTGCGCTCTCATCCTGGCCGCCGTGTGCAAGGCACAATCACCGGCCAACGCACCGGCCACGCAACTGTCACAGCAGGGTTCCATGACGACGCAGGGCATGGCCACCGGCCCGGCGCAGGGAGGGCGGTTCGATGACCAGCATCGCCCCATCACAGCCGGCGGCACCGTAAAGACGGGGCCAATCGTCTTTGAGGAGGTGGCTGCGAAGGCCGGGCTCACGAGTTGGCACAACACCACGGGCACTCTGCAGAAGAGCATAATCATCGAGGCCAAAGGCTCCGGTGTGTGCCTGCTCGACTACGACCACGACGGATGGCTCGATATCTACCTGGTGAACGGGTCAACCTTTGATGCAGTCGCGGGAAAGGCCGCGGCGCCGCATGCAGCGCTCTTTCGCAACAATCACGATGGCACGTTTACCGACGTGACGGAGAAGGCGGGCGTGGTCAACGACCGTTGGGGACTGGGCTGTGCGGTTGGCGACTACGACAACGACGGGTGGCCCGACCTGTACGTAACGAATCTCGGCGCGAACCGTCTATACCACAACAATCGCAACGGCACATTTACCGACGTGGCAGTTAAGGCAGACGTGGCGCTCGACGAAGGTTCAGATTCCGTAGCAGTGGACCATACGGGCGCGACCTTCGGCGATTATGACGGAGACGGCCGGCTCGATCTTTTCGTGGGCGGATACATTTATTACGATTTCAAGAATCCACCGATGGCGGGCACGAAAGAGGTGAATTACTCCTCGTGCCAATATCGCGGGCAGAACATCATGTGCGGGCCTCGCGGCATCCGCGGCGCCGGCGATCATCTATTCCACAACAACGGCGACGGCACTTTCACGGACGAAAGCAAGCAGGCCGGGGTCAGCGATCCCAATGGCTTTTATGCGCTGGGCGCGCTTTTCGTGGACGTGAATGGCGACGGCCGTCCAGACCTGGTTGTGGCCAACGACTCCACGCCCAACTACCTCTACATAAACAAGGGCGACGGCACGTTTTCCGACCAGAGTTACATGAGCGGATACGCATTCAACGGCGAGGGCCGAGAAGTTTCCAACATGGGCATCGCTGCCGGAGACTACGAGAACAACGGCCACATGGATTTTGTGAATACCGTCTTCTCCGACGATGCTACCGTGGTTTTCAAAAACGACGGAAAAGGCGAGTTCGACGATGCCAGCGAGCATGCGGGTCTCGGCTGGCCGTCGCAGCCATTCGTCGGCTTTGGCGACGGGTTTCTGGATTATGACAACGACGGATGGAAAGATCTGCTGATCGCCAACGGCCACGTCTATCCCCAGGTTGATCAACATCCCGACTGGGGCATGAGCTACGCGCAACGGCCGCTGCTCTACCGCAACCTGCGCGACGGAACTTTTGCCGAGGTTCCCGCAGTGGAGGAGAGCGGCCTGGCGGAAGTCTTCGTCGGGCGCGGCGCGGCTTTCGGAGATTTGTTCAACAACGGCAAGATCGATGTGGTCATCAACAACCTGGATGGCGTTCCGGCGCTGCTGCGCAACGTGAATCCCGACCACAACCACTGGGTAGAGCTGAGTTTGGTTGGCGGGCCCAAAAGCCCGCGCGATGCGGTGGGAGCTACGGTGTACCTGTCCGCGGGCGGGATTCGCCAGCGGGGCGACGTGCTGAGCGGCGGCAGCTACCTCTCGTCGAACGATATGCGCGTCCACTTCGGTCTGGGGCAGGCAACCAGCATTGATGCGGTGGAGATTCACTGGCCGAGCGGTGCGACTGAAAAGGTAAACCTGCTCGCGGTAGATCGCATCTACACAGTTGCCGAGGGGAAGGGAATTACGGGAGCATTGTGCGAAGGCAAACCATGCGTGACGAAGACCCTCGCGCAATCAACAACCCGATTGAAGGCGGCGCATCGATAGGTTTTGGATCTTTCAGGCAGGACAGCCAGCGAGGAGAAGCTAACTTCAGGCAATTCCGGAACCATGGGGTCTCGGTTTCAGGCGGTCAAAAGCCTGCTGTATGATGCAAATAAGTTGGGGTGCATGGAAACGATACCACACAAGCGGATTGCCCATGTTGCGAAGACGGCGATGCTGCTGATCGCCCTTTCCGTTGCGCCGCTTATCGCGCAGCAATCTCCCCAACTCCAAACTGGAATGGGGAGCCATTCGGGCGAATCGAAGCCGGTCTACGACTCACTTAAGCGGCCCATCACCGCAGGCGGTTTTGTCGAGAACGGTCCGGTGATTTTTACCGACGACACGAGGGCGGCCGGCTTATCCGGATGGAAGCACGTGATGGGCGCGGCCGACAAGCGGCTGATCATCGACACCAATGGCTCCGGGGTGGGCCTTATCGACTACGACAACGATGGTTGGCTTGACATCTACCTGGTGAACGGCTCGACCTTTGACGCGTTGGACGGCAAGGAAACACCGCCGCACGCGGCACTGTTCCACAACAACCACGACGGCACCTTTACCGATGTGGCGGCCAAAGCCGGTGTGACCAATGATCGCTGGGGCTTTGGCGTGGCCATTGCGGACTACGATAATGACGGCTGGCCAGACATCTTCGTCACCAATTACGGCAAGAACCGGCTCTATCGCAACAATCACGACGGAACGTTTACCGATGTTGCGGAGAAAGCCGGTGTGACGCTGGGAAACTGGAGCGCGGGCGCAACCTGGGGCGACTACGACGGCGACGGGCGGCTCGACCTGTATGTTACGGGCTATGTCCATTTCGATCGCAACAACCTGCCCTATGCCCACACCAAGGCCGCAAGCAACAACATGTGTGAATTTCGCGGGGTTCCAGTGATGTGCGGGCCCCGCGGCCTTGAGAGCGAGCCGGACCACCTGTTCCACAACAACGGCGACGGCACATTCACCGACACAACTGTGAAGGCGGGCGTGGCCGACCCGCTGAACCACTACTACGGACTTACGCCTGTGTTTGTGGACGTGAATAACGATGGCAAGCTGGACCTGGCCGTGGCCAACGACTCGACGCTGAGCTATCTCTTCCTCAATCGCGGCGACGGAACCTTCGAGGATGCGAGTCTGACGTCAGGGTTTGCGCTGAATGAGGATGGGCGCGAGGTGGCAGCCATGGGTATTGCCGTGGGCGATTATCTGAACAACGGTCTGGTGGATTTTGCCATCAGCGATTTCTCCGATGAGTCCAAACTGCTGTTTCATAACGAAGGGGCGGCCGGCTTCAGCGAGGTTTCCTTCAGCGCGGGCCTGGGCAAGAAGTCGATTCCGTTCCTAAGTTGGGGAACCGGCTTCCTGGACTATGACAACGACGGGTGGCTCGATCTGATGTTCGTAAACGGGCACATCTATCCCGCGGCCGACAACAAGGATTGGGGAACCTCGTATGCGCAGAGGCCGCTGCTGTTTCACAATACCCATGACGGTAAATTCGAAGAGGCGCCGGCCGTAGTCGGCTCGGGACTGGCATCGCTCATTTCGGGACGCGGAGCGGCGTTTGGCGACCTCTTCAACGACGGAAAGATCGACGTGGTTATCAGCCCGGTAGACGGACCACCGCTGCTGTTGCGAAACGTCAATCCCGATCATCACCACTGGGTGGAACTGAAGCTGGTGGGCGGCCCACTGAGCCCTCGCGACGCAGTGGGCGCTACTGTTTACCTGACAGCCAACGGCATGCGCCAGCGCCAGGATGTGCTGAGCGGCGGAAGCTATGTATCGACGAACGATCCCCGATCGCACTTCGGTTTGGGCGATGCAACGGACGCAGGAACCGCGGAGATTCACTGGCCTTCCGGCGCAAAGGAGACTGTCAGGCTGCCTGGTGTTGACCGGATCTTCACGATTACCGAGGGCAAAGGGATTACCGCAGCGCTGTGCGGCGTTCAACCGTGTGCTGTCGCGGCCGCGACGAATTTACCTCGGAGCAAGCCTTGAGGCCGGCGCGCATACACTCTGTGGCGCTGGTATGCGGGGCTCTTTCGCTGGGCTTTGCCGTGATGGCCTCGTCGCGGGCCCAGACACCCCGCTCCGGCTCGCAGTCCGCAACTCAGTCCGCGTCGCAAGCTCTTGTTCCGGGCAGGTTCGTCGACATCACGGAAAAGGCCGGCGTGCATTTCCTGCACCAGGCGCCGCACACCTCCCGCAAATACCTGCTGGAGACCATGGGTTCAGGCGTGGCGCTGTTCGACTGCGACAACGACGGGCGGCTCGATCTCTTTCTGGTAAACGGCGCGCCGTACAGCGATCCCACGCCCAAGGGCTTCATCCCGCAGAAGACCGGCCCGCAATACTGGAATCGCATGTATCACCAGAAGCCTGATGGGACCTTTGAAGACATTACCGAGAAGTCGGGTCTGAAGGGTGTTGGCTACGGTATGGGCGTCGCGGTGGCCGACTACGACAACGATGGCTACGAGGATGTTTTCGTTACCGGATACGGAGGGAACCGCCTCTACCACAACAACGGCGACTGCACCTTTACCGATGTGACCGACAAGGCCGGTGTTGGCGGAAGCGGATGGTCCAGCTCCGCCGCATGGGTTGACCTGGACAACGACGGCTTGCTCGACCTGGTTGTGGCCCGCTACGTCACCTGGGATTGGGAGGATGTATGGTGTGGAGAACATCGCGAGGGATACCGCGGCATTTGCCACCCCGATGTCTTCCTGCCCATCACCATGCTGGTCTACCACAACGACGGCAACGGCCATTTTACCGAGGTGTCGCATAAGTTGGGGCTCGACAAGCCGGCCAAGGCGCTGGGCATCGCCATTGCGGATTTCGATCGGGATGGACGCATCGATCTGTTTGTGGCCAACGATTCGATGCCGGAGTTTCTCTTTCACCAGAAAGCCGATGGGACATTCGAGGAAGTCGGGCTGGAGTCGGGGGTAGCCGTCAACTCCGAAGGGCAGACTTACGCGGGGATGGGAGTGGATTTCGCCGACTACGACAACGACGGCTGGCCGGACCTCGTGGTGACCGACCTGGCCAACCAGAGGTATGCGCTCTACCAGAACAACCGGGATGGAACCTTCAACTACGCCTCGCTGCTCAGCGGCATAAGCGCCATTTCGCGGCTGCACTCCGGCTGGAGCCTGCGCTTCATGGACTACGACAACGACGGTTGGAAGGATCTTCTGGTCGCCCAGGGGCACGACATGGACAACATCGAGGTGGTCTCTCCCATGCTTCGCTATCGCGAACCGATGCTGCTGCTGCGCAATACCGGCAAGACCTTCGTTGATGTTTCTTCCATCTCCGGCGATATCTTTCACGACGCCTGGGTGGGCCGCGGCATGGCCATCGGCGACATTGACAACGACGGGCGCATCGACGCCGTGGTGAGCACCAACGGGGGTGCGGCGCATATCCTCCTGAACAAGACGGAGACCGCCAACCACTGGATTACACTGCACCTCACCGGGCACAAGAGCAACCGCGACGGCATTGGGGCGGTGGTCAAGCTGACTACCGCGCATGGATCGCAGTGGGTTATGGCCACGACCGCAAGCGGTTACCTTTCATCGAGCGACGCCCGGGTGCATTTCGGCCTGGGCGATAGTCAGGTGGCCGACACCATCGAGATTCGCTGGCCCAGCGGGATTGTGCAAACACTTACCAACGTCAAAGGGGACCGGCAGATCCAGGTGGATGAGCCAACGGTCGCCGCGTCTACTCCGGCGCTACCGGCTGCCCGTCCATAGATGTCCCAGCCCATATGGATGCTGGCGAGCTGTCGGCCTGGCGTAGAACTCATTCGTTTGCTGAGAGTTACCTTGTGGCGCCCCAGTAGAGACGCAGGCCGGAAAAATTATCTTGACACTGTAGTAATTGCGGAAGTATATTGGCCCGCATTGGAATCGTTACCAAAAAATGGTATCGGTTCCAATTCTCGGACCGGACCGCAGTTTGCGCGTCCCCTCTCCGGCCCAAATCGTTCTTCACAGAAAATGAGACCACTAAGGAGAGCCAGTGAGACCGATACCCATCCCTCAGGAGAGCCACCCGTTGCGTCTGTCAATCCCGATTTCCTGGATTGCGTTCGCTATTGCACTTACCACTGTCTGCCTGATGTCGCTGGCCCCCAGAACCGCCTTCGCACAGGCCAGCGCCGGCATTACCGGCACTGTTACTGACACCAGCGGCGCTGTTGTCAAGGGCGCCATCGTAACCATCACCAACGAAGACACTTCAGTCGGCGACCACACCGTGACAGAGAGCGCTGGAACCTACTCCTTCAGAGGTGTTCTTCCAGGCAGGTACACGATTTCTGTTAACGCCCAGGGCTTCAAGAAGGAAGTGCGGAAGGGCGTAAACGTCGAAGTCAGTTCGAATTCCACCAACGACTTTGCCCTCAGCGCCGGCGGCAGCAATGAGACCGTAAACGTGACGGCCGAGGAACTTACGCTGAACACCACCCAGCCGGAACTGGGCAGTACGATCGAGCCGATCGTCGTCGAGGCATTGCCGGTCGAAGTCTCGGGTCGCGGGCGCCAAGTCGATCAACTTCAGTTCATGGCCCCCGGCACCACCGGCAGCACCTTCTCCCATCGGGTCAGCGGCGGCGTCGACTTCGAGCAGGAGATCATCTACAACGGCATCCCCGCTCCACAGCCAGAAACCGAGGGCTATACCACCAACTTCAACCCGCCCTTCGATCTGGTGGAAGAGTTTAAAGTCGAACGTTCCACATTCTCCGCGCAGTACGGCCTCGGTCAGGGCGCGCTTACTTATCAGATGAAGTCCGGCACCAACAAATATCATGGCAGCGGGTTTGAAATTAACCGCAACAACTTCTTTGACTCTGTGGGCTTTTTCAACGGCCATGCATGGAATTCATCGAATCCCACTGATAAGACGATCCCCGATCACGAGAACAACTATGGTTTCTCCATCTCGGGCCCAATCCGCATCCCGCACCTCTATGACGGTCGCAACAAGACCTTCGGCCACTATAGCCAGGAATGGTACAAACAGAACGCCGAGAATACCAACTATGGCACCGTGCCGACAGCCCAGGAAAAGACGGGCGATTTCACCGACTTTCAGGGAATCGATCCCGTCACCAAACAACAGGCTGTCATCCCCATCTACGATCCCCAAACCGGTGCGCAGTTCCAATGCAATGGCGTACTGAACGTCATTTGCCCCAATCGCATCAGTCCCCTGGCCCAGAGCCTGATTCAGTTCATCCCCGACCCCGACAAGCAAGGCTCCGGCGTCGCCGGGATGGACGACAACAAGAACTTCGTGCCCAATTCCATCCCCAATATCCAGCATGTCTGGGGATTCACCGCCGACCAGACGCTTACTCCGACCCAGAGCCTGCACTATGCTGAGTGGCGGAACACCTTCCACAACTCCGGTTTTGACCAGTCGCCGATCGTTCCTACCACCAATCCGCTGCAAAGCGAGAGGTATTACCCGAACATCGGCAGCGCGTTTCTGTTGAACTATACCAATGCACTCACTTCCCACCTGGTGGCGACCGCGGGTTTTGGCTGGATTGGCGAAATCAACAACCAGTTCAACCTGGCCAAGTTCGCTGCCAAAACCGAATACTATGGCGTGCTGAATGAGGATATCTTCCCCTCCGTCACCTTTGGCGGCCTTCATGCTCCCACCAGTTGGGGTACGGGCGGCTCAAACTCCGGGTCGGTCAACCGGAAGCTCGGAGTGGCTGTCGTCAACAATTGGTTATGGACGAAAGGAAGACACACCTTCAACATCGGTGGCGAGGTAAGGCGGTCCCTCCAGGACGACAACGAGGAACAGACCGAGGGTGGCCACTTCGCCTTCAGCCAGAACGAGACATCGATCCACGACTCAACCAACCCCAACTTCGGCTCCTACGGCAGTTCTTTTGCCAGCTTCCTGTTGGGACTTCCGGACGAGGAAGACCGAAGCGGTTCTCAGGAAGAAAGCCTGCGCAACCTGGATTTTTCGCCCTATATTCAGGACGACATCAAGCTGAGCTCAAAGCTCACGCTTAACGTCGGCGTCCGTTGGGATATTCAGGTTCCGTTCACTGAAAAGCACGACGCGATCGTCTTCTTCAATCAGGACAACCCCGGAACAGACCCGGCGGCCAGCAACATCGCCGGATCTCTGTCGAAGTTTGGCACCTGCACCGGCTGTGCGGGTTACGAACGCGCGGATATCCACTGGGGACATTTCGGTCCTCGGTTCGGCTTTGCCTACAAGCTGAGCAACAAGATGGTCATTCAGGGTGGCCTGAACGTCGCGTTCCTCGATGGCGGAGCTTATGAGTACGGCACCAGCAAGGTCGCCGTCAACTATGGCAACTTGCTCAACGGGCAGTATCACCGCCCCAGTTCGGGCAGCTACACGTCAGCTCCCGGATCATGGGATACCAACCCCATTGCCGCCCTCGCACTCACACCGTTCAGCCCTGGGCTGGGCAGTGCCAACCAGGTTGATGCATTCAGCAAGAAGGACGGCTACGCTCCTTATAGTGAACAGTGGAACATCAACTTCCAACGCGAGCTCCCCTACAGCATGTTCCTCGAAGCTGCGTTTGTTGGCAACCGCGTCATCCACCTGCCAAGCCAGAACAATCGGATTGGCCAAATGAACCCGAGTTACGACGCGCAGTACGGAAGCGTCCTGAGTAGCTGCGCTTCCAACGCCGGGAATTCCGTGCTGACCGACACCTTCCAAAGCGGCTGCGCGCAGCAGGACGGGTTCACTACGCCCTATGCGAACTTCGCTTCCGACTTCGGCGGGAGTTCGACCGTTGCCCAGGCACTTGGGCCCTATCCACAGTACTCGTATATCTTCAATAACTTTGAAGGTTACGGTACAACCTACTATGAGAGCGCGCAGATCGAGCTTGAAAAACGATTCACAAATGGATTGTCCTTCCTGGCCGGCTACACCCTCTCTCGTCTGATGGACAATACCAGCAGCGGTTTCTCAAGCTTCACCTCCGGCGGAATCAACAAGTACAACCAGAAGCCGGAATGGGCGATTTCCAATTCGGATGAGCCCCAGACCCTGAAGGTCAGCGGAACTTACGAATTGCCTATCGGTCCCGGCAAGAAGTTCGTCAACAACCACCTAATGGGCAACATCGTTGGCGGCTGGCAAGTCGGCTGGATTCTTGACTACGAATCCGGCGGGGCAGACGGCGTGGGCGAGAACGGATCACCCTTCCCGAACGGCTTCAATCGTCCAAACCGTGATACCGCAGCAGGCCTCAGCACCGCCTCCTACAAACGTGTCCGCGATTACTTCGTGGGCAAGACTGCCGTTGCACAGATTTTCCCGCAGAGCGGCTTCACTCTCACCCCGTCGCAATATGTGATCGGCAATGCGACCAGGAACTACAGCGAACTCAGAGGACCGGGTTACGCCTTTGAAAGCCTGAATGCCAGGAAACGTTTCTACTTGGGAGAGAAGCTTCAAGGTATTTTGACCGTGGACTACTTCAACGCTTTCAACCGAACGCTGTTCAACGGTCCCGACACCAACTATAGCGACGGTACGTATGGCCAGGTCACCGGCCAGGGCTCGAACATCAGTAACCGGCAGGGCCAGATCACCTTACGTTTGGAGTTCTAAACCTTGCGGTGCGAGTCAGGATATTGACTCGCACCGCTTGAACCTCACCTATCAATGGCCGGACTGCTCCCAAAGCAGTTCGGCCTATTTTATTCGGCGCAGATTCCAGGTTTCCACGGGCGACCCATGAGGATGGTCGAAGGAAAAAGCATCGCGATCCCACAATGCAACAGCGGTGCAAAACAACTATAATTTGAAGTCATGAAGGTCAATCGGCTCGCGGCATTTTCTTGCTTGGCGCCAACCTTGCTCGGTGTGTGCCTGACTGCATTTCTGGTAAGTCCAGCTCTCGCCGCCCAGCAAGACGACGAAGTTACACCCGCCGTGCAGCAGTTATATGCGCAGGCCAAAGCTGCGCAACAGCAAGGCGACAGCGCGACGGCCGTGGAAAAGTACCGGGCCATGATCAAACTTGCGCCGCACCTGGCCGCTGCTTACAACAACCTGGGCATGCTGTACTTCAACGAGCACGACTATGCCAATGCCGCGGAGGTGCTTAAGCGCGGATTGGAACTCCATCCGAACATGCCCACGGCATCCGCCATGTTAGGCATGAGTTATTACCAGTTGGGACTGAATGACAAAGCCGAACCGCTGTTGCGGACCGCCCTGCATGCCAACCCAACAGACGACAATGTAGAGATGATGCTGTCGCATATCCTGATCAATCTAAGGAAGTATGCAGATGCGGCGACCTGCTTGAATGACTTTCTGCAGCGGAATCCAAAAGACCAGCAAGCGTGGTACATGCTCGGAAAAACCTATCTTCAATTGTCGGAAGATTCGCTCAAGAAGATCAATGAGATCGATCCTGATTCAGTGGTTGCGCATGAAATTTCCGGGGAAATCGACGAGAGTATGCATAACTACGACGTGGCCCTGGTGGAATACAAGAAGGCAATCGACCTGGCGCCGCAGCAGCCGGGAACCCATATGCACATGGCGAACGCGTATTGGTTAATCGGCAAGTGGGAGTCGGCTCAGGATGAATTCAAAGCAGAGTTGGTGAATGACCCCAATAACTGTACGGCACGATGGAAGCTGGCCAACGCGATGCTTGAGGCCAACGACTCAAGCGAAGACGCGCTCACTGAACTCAATCAATCCATTCAGCGCTGTCCGGGGCTGATGCAGGCCCGTGTCGATCGGGCTCGCGCGCTGGTGCGGATGGGTAAACAGTCCGATGCGCTGCCGGATCTATTGATGGCCGAAAAGGATAGCCCGGCCGAACCGACAATTCACTTTCTGCTGGGCGCCGTTTACCGCGCGCAGGGCAAAGCAGCCGAGGCGCAGCAGGAGATGCGCACTTATGCGCAACTGCAGAGAGATGCTTCGGCCGCGGTTGCAGGGCAGGCAAACGATGCGAGCGCGATCAGGAGTGCCGCGCATTAGAGCGCACTTCACCCTCGGGCGCTGCGTTCTGGCTGTCTCCGTTCTGTGCGCTTGCGCAGGCAATTGCCAGCAGCCCGCTGATCCACTCGCCTCGGCACATGCGCTCATCTCAGGCGGAAAACTTGCCGAGGCCGAGGGCGCTCTGCACGACTATGGCAAGACGCATCCCGAATCCTCGGATGCGCAGTTTCTGCTCGGCTATGTGCTCTTTCGCGAACAGAAGGCAGCTGAGTCGCTGGCGGCCTATACAGCCGGAGCGCAGGTAAGACGACCCAACGCGGGCGAACTCAAAATAGTAGCCTCCGATTATGTGTTGCTGGGTGACTTTGGCGACGCCGATAAATGGTTTACCGAAGTTACCGTCGAGATGCCGGGCGACGCCGACGCCTGGTATCTGTTGGGTCGCACCAAATACAACGAAAACGCGTTTACCGACGCGGTGGTGAGTTTTGAACGCGCGCTGAAACTTCAGCCAAAATACGTCGAGGCGGAAAATAATCTCGGGTTGTCTTGGCAGGAGTTGAACAGCACGGGAAAAGCCATAGCGGCCTTTCACGCCGCGATCGACTGGCAGGGCGATGCGCCCACAGACCCACAGCCATTCCTGAATCTGGGAACGTTGCTGGTCGATCAGGGCGATCTGGAGCAAGCCGCACTGAATTTGGTAAGGGCCGCCGCGCTGTCGCCTCGCAACCCCAAGGTTCACGAGGAACTTAGCCGGGTCTACGAATTGCAAAAGAATCTTCCCAAGGCGCAAGACGAACTTGAACAGGCAATCGCACTTGCACCAAACACCTCGGGACTTCATTTCAAGCTGGGGCAGATATACCGCCGCGAAGGATTGCGCGAGCGAGCCGAGAAGGAGTTTGAGATCTGTGAGAAGCTGAACAGCACGCACTCCTCCGGCAACACCCCCAACCCCTTCAATCCGGATTTATCCACGCCGCATTAGCCTGCGGGGAGTCTCCGCCGGACGGTTCTCTGCACTTGTGAAAGCAAGCGGGAGGATGATTGCCGAGGGAGCGCGCTTTGCGTCGGGTATATCCCGCCATGCACTGAATCCGGGATGCGCAAGAGGAAGAGCCAGCCCGATAATAAAGATATGGTATCGTTTCCATTTCTATGCTTGCGAGGATATAATTCGCAATGAAGTTTTCTGCGATGGCGCGCTGACCCCAACGGGAAACTGTGGCCGTGAGGTACGCGAGATGGAGGCATTGGATGAACAGCGTGATGGAAATCGGTGGGAGACGGCGCGTATTAGGCAACTGCGTAATGGCCGCGGCGCTCGGCATTTTTGCAGGGCTTTTGGGAGCGGGGAGCGCGAAGGCGCAGACAGCGGCGCAGGCGGCACAGGTCGTCAAGTCGCTCGATGACAAGTCGCAGACCGTTGTTGGGCGCTTGAGCGAACTCAATCGGCTTTCCGCGGATGAATGGCGTTACCATGCCGGAGACCTGGCGCATGGAGAGGCGACGGATCTTGACGACTCATCCTGGCCATTGGTGAAGGGTCGCACGAAAGGCGCACAGGAAGCCGAGTGGTACCGGCGCTCGATTGAGGTCCCCAAGAGCCTTCACGGCTACGACTTGACCGGAGCCCGGATCTGGTTTTCTTTCCATGCCGAGGCCAACGGGCCGATGCCGGAGATTATCTATTTCAATGGCCGGCGCGTGGCCCTTGGCGATGATCTTGAACCGATTGTGCTCTTCGACAAGGCCACGCCGGGCGACAAAGTTCTGGTCGCGGTCAAGCTTCTGCACACGGTCGACAACAAGACTTTCGCCGGCACCGATCTGAAGATCGATTTTGCTGAGAACCGGCCGAATCCCGAAGATTTGCGTTTGGAACTTCTTTCCGCTGCCTTGCTTGTGCCGAGTCTCTCAAAGAATGCTGCTGCGGATACAGCGACGCTTGAGAAGGCTGCGGATGCGGTGGATCTGTCGGCTCTCGATGCCCAGGATCAGGCGAAGTTCGATGCCTCGCTCAAGCAGGCGCAGTCCACGCTGGAACAACTGAAGCCGATGTTGCAGACGGCGACCTTGCACCTGACCGGCAACTCGCACATCGACGCGGCGTGGCTGTGGCCGTGGACCGAGACAGTGGATGTGGTGAAGCGGACCTTCGGAACGGCGTTGCAACTGATGAACGAGTATCCGGATTACACCTACACCCAGTCGGCCGCGCAATACAACGCATGGATCGCGGACAAGTATCCGCAGATGAACGATGAGATCAAGCAGCGCATCAAGGAAGGGCGCTGGGAGATTGTGGGCGGCATGTGGGTGGAACCCGACCTGAATATGCCCGACGGCGAGGCGCAGGTGCGGTCCATCCTGGTGGGCAAGCGGTGGTTCCAGAAAGAGTATGGCGTCGATGTGCGGATCGGGTGGAATCCGGATTCGTTTGGATACACCTGGCAGTTGCCGCAGATCTACAAGCGGTCCGGCATTGATTATTTCGTCACGCAGAAGATGGCGTGGAACGATACCAATCAACTGCCCTTCAAGCTGTTCTGGTGGGAGTCGCCGGACGGCAGCAAGGTGCTGACCTATTTTCCGCACGACTACGCGAATGACAATCTGAACCCGGTGCGGCTTTCCAACGATCTTGCCATGGCGCGGGAGAAGGCGCCGGGCACGACGGAGATGATGGACCTGTACGGAATCGGAGACCACGGCGGCGGGCCAACACGAGCCATTCTCGATGAAGGCGTGCATTGGATGCAGCCGGACAAGGTTGTGCCGAAGATGAAGTTCGGGACGGCGCAGAGTTATTTCACAGGCATCGAGTCGAAGATTGAAGCGAACTCGCCGGTGTGGGACTACTCGTCGATCGCCAGGGGATACAAGCCGCCTGTCGATCCGGGCAATGGCGAAGTGGCCATTCCGACCTGGAAGTCAGAGATGTACTTTGAATATCATCGCGGCGTGATGACCACGCAGGCCAATCACAAACGCAACATGCGCGACAGCGAAGAGCAAGCCATCAATGCGGAAAAGCTTGCCTCGCTGGCCTGGCTCGACGGGAAGAAGTATCCCGGCGACGAACTGACCGAGGCCTGGAAGAAAATCACGTTCAACGACTTCCACGATCTTGCCGCGGGATCGGGCATCGGCATCATCTATAAGGAAGCACAGAAGGACTTCGACGATGTCCGCTGGGCGACCAACGAGATCTCGCAGGCGTCCATCAAGACACTGGGCGCCGAAATCAACACGCAGGTTCCCGGAGGCGTTCCGCTGCTGGTGATGAACCCGCTGGCGTGGGAGCGCGGCGGCCCGGTGACCGTGGATGTGCAGTTGCCTACGCCGGCCTCGGGCGGCATCTCCGTCCTCGATCCCTCTGGCCACGTTGTGCCGTCACAGGTGCTCAAGAGCGACGCCAAAACCAACACGTATTCACTGCTCATTCTGCCCGGTGAAGTTCCGTCGCTTGGCTATAAAGTGCTCCATGTGGTTGCGGGTACCAAGCCGTTTGCCAGCGATCTCAAGGCCGATGGGCTTACCCTCGAAAACGCCACGCTTAAGGTCACGGTCGACAAGGAAACCGGTTGCATCACCAGCCTTTACGACAAGAAGACGCAGTTTGAAACGCTCGCTCCAGGCGCATGCGGCAACCAGTTGCAGACGTTCAAAGACCTGCCCAAGGACTACGACGCGTGGAACATCGATCCCGGCACGCTGGATCATTTCACGCCCATCGACCATGCCGACTCCGTCGAACTCGTGGACAAGGGACCGTTGCGCGCTGCCATTCGCGTGGTCCATACCTGGCAGAGTTCGAAGTTCGTCCAGGACATCACGCTCGATGACGGCGCCGACCAGGTGAATGTCGTCAGCGACTTCGACTGGCATGAAAACCACGTTCTGCTCAAAGCCGCGTTTCCTCTCGCCGCCACAAGCGACAAAGCCACATACGAAATCCCGTACGGCACCATTCAGCGCGCCACCACCCGCAACAACAGTTGGGAAAAGGCGCAGTTTGAAGTGCCGGCACTGCGCTGGGCAGATCTGGGAGACAGCCAACACGGCTTCAGCCTGATCAACAACTCAAAGTACGGCTACGACGATCAGGACAACGTGCTGCGTCTTTCGCTGCTGCGTTCGCCCACTTGGCCTGACCCCGATGCCGATCGCGGTCATCATCGCTTTACCTACGCGCTCTATCCACACGGCGGCGACTGGAAGCAGGCGCTGACCGTTCGCCACGGCTATGAGTATAACTACAGCCTCCGCGCGGCGCAGGTCGAAGCGCACTCTGGCGCCATGCCCGCGCAATTCGCCTATGTCACCGTGAAGCCTGACAATGTGGTCCTCACCGCGCTGAAGAAGGCCGAGGATTCCAACAGCCTGATCTTCCGCGTGTATGAGTGGGCGGGCAAGTCAAGCGATGTGGAGTTCCATGTGCCCAGGGGCGCAACTGCCGCGACTGTGACCAACCTGATGGAGAAACCGGAAGGCGCGCCGCTCAAGCTCGAAGGCGACACAGTCACAGCGCCAATTCATCCCTTCGAGATTCTCACAGTGCGTATCGACTATCCGGAAAGGCAGTAGCGAAACCAAGTCACGGTGCAGTTTCTTCATTGTGCTCGACCTCCGGCGCCTCAGAGCCTTTCAGGCGCCGGAGCCTTTAGGCGACGGGCACTGTGCAGCCGCATGAGTTGCGTTGGATGAGACGCGTTTGCAGCTTGACCTGCCGAACCTTGTTTGCGGAAGCTGCCGCACTCGTTGAGTTTTCATCGAGGAGTTGGTTGAAGAGCATCTCCGCGGCGTGGCGTCCAATCTCTTCAACAGGCTGCTGAATCACGCTGATCGATGGGCGAACCGTCGAGGCAAGTTCAAAATCGTCAAAGCCTATCAGGGCAATCGTCTTCGGGACAGAAATGTTCAGGCTTTGCAGCACCTCGAAGGCATAGATTGTTGTGCTGTTTTTGAGCGCAAAAATGGCGTCTGGCGGATTGGGAGCGTCAAGCAAGCTCTTGATTGCGTATTCGGCCGACTTATAGTCTTTCACGGAGGTATCGATGATACAGGCCAGATGGGCGGCCTCAACCACCTTGCGGTAGCCGTTGATCCGTTCGCGAATGGTGTATAAGGTGCTCTCGCCAGTCAGGCAGACGATTCGTCTGCAACCGTGGTCGATCAGATGCTGCGTAGCTGCCATGGCGCCCTTAAGGTTGTCCGCTACCACTGAGGCGATAGACGAGTTAGCAACAGGGCGGTCGATGGCCACCACTGGCATGGTGATGCGATCGAGCAGGTCGCGCAGCGCAGGGTTTTGCGAGTTGGCCGGAACGAGAATCAGTCCATCTACCCGATGTCGAATCAACACGTTCAGGTTGTCCATCTCGGTGCGCGGATCGTTTGCCGTTACGGTCACTATCAGGAGCGAATCGTTCGCGCGCGCGATTGCTTGCACCGCCTCCGCGCAACTTGAAAAGAAGGGATCGGCAATGCTGGGGACGAGAAGGCCGATCGTCTTCGTGCGGTGGCCTTTGAGAGTCCGCGCCGCCTGATTGGGCATATATCCGAGGGATTCGATTACCCGGCGTACGTGAGCCAAAGTCTTGGGGCTTACGCTATCGCCGCCATTGATAACTCGGGAGACAGTTGTGGTGCCGACCCCAGCTTTCCGGGCTACCTCGCCGAGTGTCGCATGCGCATTTTTCTTTTTCATTTCATTGCGGCACCGGATAACAATGTCACCGCGTTACAAGTTTATGCTTTCGGACTCGAAAAGTTAACCACGCATTTATGGAAATCTATCTTCAGGTGGAGTAAGTCACGTTCGTAACCAACAAGGCTAACCTTGTCCAAGGCTTGTTCCTGGCCATCCTGCGACGCCGGGCTTCCGGCCCTTGTATCTCGACCTTTCTCTTCGAGAGGTTAAACCGCTGAGCTTGACGCTTTGCGGACTAACGGCATCGGATTTGAATTGTGCAATTTCGGTGCATGTGGTATCGTTTCCATTTACGGCAATTGATTAGGCGGAATCTTGCTTTCCAGCCCCAATCTCAACTGGTTTCCACGTCTCTGTTGCCTTTCTTTGAAGCCGCTTTCCTGGGGGAGTTTTCCTCGCATCCGAGCGTCTAAGGTGATTCCGAATGGCCCTTGAAAATGAGCAGGCACTGACGATTGGCGTCGATCTTGGCGGAACGAATTTGAGGATTGCGGCGTATTCACCCGAGGTTGGCATCCTCGACTCTCAAACTCTCTCCACACGTCTTGAGGCAGGCCCTCACGCAGTGGTAGATGACATGTGCGGCGTCATCGTCAAGTTATTAAACCAATACTCGGAAGGTCACGCGTTCGCCGGCGTTGGCATTGGATCGCCTGGACCGTTGGAACTCCCCGCGGGACTTCTTCACCGCCCGCCCAATCTGCCTGGTTGGGACGGGTTCCACTTGCTCGCGGAGATGGAAGAGAGGCTCCACGCGCCGGTAGCCATTGAGTGCGACGCCAATGTCGCGGCGCTTGCCGAGTACACGCTTGGCCAGGGAAAGCAGCTCGGCGTCCGGTCTCTGTGCATGCTGACACTGGGTACGGGAGTGGGGAACGGAATCATCCTCGATGGTCAAATCTGGCACGGAGCAACCGGAATGGGCGGTGAAGCCGGACATATGACGATTGATCCCGGGGGGCCACTTTGCGGATGCGGCAACCAGGGGTGTTTGGAGGTATGCGCATCCGCGACAGCTCTGGTAAATGCTGCGGAGCGGGGCGTTGCGGCCGGCGAGGCGCCAGGGCTGGCCCTTCTGAAAGGCGATCATACCCCACTCACGGCGCTCAGAATTGCAGAAGCCGCGCGGAACGGCGACTCGTACGCCCAGACTATCTACGAAGATACAGGGCGGGCTCTTGGCATCGGCTTGGCCGGCCTGATCAATATTCTCAACCTTCCACTTTATGTAGTGGGAGGCGGCGTTGCCAGCTCGTGGGACTTGCTGTCGCCGTCTCTCTTCTCAGAGTTGGAGCGGCGCAGCTACGTTTATGCGTTGACTGCGGAAGGCAGGCCTGCCGCAAGAGCGATGCCCGGCGGAGGAACTCATGTACTGCCTGCCATGCTCGGCCCGGAAGCTGGTCTCTTGGGCGCCTGCCTGCTCCCTTTGCATTTATCACGGGACAGCTACGTCCCCTCGACCTAGTGAGCCCATCGTAAGACGTGTTCATTCGAGTATCGAGGTCGGTGCTGCACTAAGGCAGACACTGTCTCCGCGCCGGGGCGCGACCGCATCTCGGTGCTCGAGTTATCCCGCTGAACTCCATTCGATCTCCATCTATCATCGTCATGTACCCGCCAAGATTGCCCATAATCGAGCCGGGAGCCGAGTCGCCGATCCTTCCTTCGATCTCTGCCGCACTTGCGAGTTTGGCTTGCTGAAGCGATCTCGTCTGGGTTGGACTGAGCCACCAAGACCGTGGCCGCCAGTGAGTTATTTCTTCAGGCGCAACGGTTTTTGCCTGGAGCCTAGGGAAACATCCCGTCTGTCCCCAGGTTTCAATCCGCATCGCCTCAGTCAGTTGCGGAACCTCTACCTGGGCGCAGAACTTCACCTACGACCCCTTTGGCAACATCACCAAGGCGGGCAGCAACGGGGGCACGAGCTACTCGGCCGGGTACAACAACGCCACCAACCAGGTGAATAGCGGCATTACGCCGGCGCCCACTTACGATGGCAATGGAAACCAGAAGACAGCCACG
>Ga0302275_10001018_pt1 | contig 30659 bp, 27 predicted proteins | sample III_Bog_N2_2_FD_200229 | JGI IMG/M metagenome (GOLD analysis project Ga0302275, IMG submission 200229) | Peat permafrost microbial communities from Stordalen Mire near Abisko, Sweden - III_Bog_N2_2 | ecosystem: Environmental > Terrestrial > Soil > Wetlands > Peat | place: Sweden: Abisko... | reverse complement strand
CGGCGGGAAGACGGCACTCAACTGGCATGGGGTGCGGCATTATGTCGCCCAACAGGAGTCGCTCTTGCTCTATGGATCGGAGGCGGCAAAGCTGCCCGAGTGGTTCACTGATCGGTTTCCTGCTGAGTATCACCGCAAGCGGCTGTTTACCGAGTCGCCCGAAAAGCCACGCCACGTTGCGCCGCTAAAAGGTAAAGACGGCGGTCCTCGCACCTCCGCCCCTGAGCGGGCAATACTAGAATTGCTGAGCGAAGTTGGCGTCCGTCAGCCGCTTCAAGAAGCGAGAGAACTGATGGAGGGCACGTATACACTGCGCGCCGATGTGCTGCGTGAATTGCTCAAATGCTGTACAAGCGTCAAGACGGTCCGGCTCTGTCTTCAGTGGGGACGAGAGTTCTCCCTGCCCTGGGCGAACAAGCTCAATGCAGCCGAATTGCCCACGGGCAGCAAGCGCCCTTGGGTTGCGCGTTCCACCGAAGGACTGCTGGTCCTCAAGCCATGAATCAACTCTACCTCGATACTGCAAAATTGCTGACGCAAGTGGCACCACTGGTCTTTCAGGAGGGCGTCTTTGCTCTCAAAGGCGGCACGGCGATCAATCTCTTCCTGCGCGATATGCCGCGCTTGTCGGTCGATCTCGATCTTGTGTTTCCCGATTACACATTGCCTCGAACCGAGGCACTCGTTCAAATCAACAATACGATTCGCACTGCCGCAGAGCGTCTAACGGCGCGTGGATTCACGACGCGCACGGTTTCAGCCGCCGATGCTGGCGAAACTAAGATCCTAGTGCGCAAGGGTTCAATCGAGGTCAAAGTTGAAGTGAATTTCGTGCTGCGCGGCACAGTGTATCCGGTGCGCACTGCCTCGCTTGCGCCTGCGGCGCGTGAGGCTTTGTTGGCTGATCTCGAACTCCCCGTGGTCTCGGTTGAGGATTTGTATGGCGGCAAATTAGTCGCGGCGCTCGACAGACAACATCCAAGAGACTTGTTCGACTGTATGCAGCTCTTTTCCCATGAGGGCATCACTCCGGCGATCAGACGGGCTTTTGTCGTCTACCTCGCTTCGCACAATCGTCCGGTGCATGAAGTGCTCTTTCCGAACCTGCGGGACATTGGTTACGAATACGAACGAACATTCAAGGGAATGACGACCGAGCCGGTTGCAATCAGTGACCTTGAGGCCGCACGTGCTCGCGTCGTTTCCGAACTGCAAAAGGGACTTGACGCCAATGAGAGGCGGTTCCTGGTGACGTTTGTCCGCAACGAGCCAGAATGGGAACTGCTCGGCATTCCTCACCTGGCTCAACTGCCTGGGATCAAGTGGAAGCTGCACAACCTGGAGCGGCTGGCGAGCCTTCGCCCCAAAGAGTTCCATGCTCAGGCTGAGACGCTTGAAAAGCTCCTGATCGCGTAGGTCGAGGGCCTCATGCACCGTGCAAGAAGGAATCAGAAGACGGTGCCGATGCGACTGTCAGCCTCGCCCTGCTAGCGCGAAACACCTGATTTATAAGTCATAATTTCAGGTGGCATAAGGCAGTGTATTTCGACCAACCCACAACGACGGCAACCCATCCTGAGCAGAGGTTTCGACCTCTGTCTTGATTTTTCCAACCCACAACCCAACCCACAGAACTTGCTGTCTTGCACGACTTGCGCGTCTTTAGGCAGTCCCCGCGCTGTTGTAAGTCGTTGAAAAACCTAATGTGGGCAGATTCACACGGTGGAAGTCGCAGGTTCGAATCCTGCAGCGCCCACCATAATCCCTTGTATTAAAATGATTTACATGCTTCCGCGGGTTGCGGATTTCGTCTGCGCATCGGATCCACCTGCTGGAGCTGTCAAATCATTGCCCCGCGCTCGTGGTGAATTCCGGGCATCGCATGAGGAGACGAAACAGTATTTGCAAACTCTCTGTCCCTCAAGCACAGAAGATCGCGGCTCAGTCCTGATTGAGGAAGACACGCCGCCGGTGCAGCCGTAATCCCGTGCCTGCTCGGCCGGCGACGGCGATTCCAGGACCTCTTTGCATAGTCTCCTGGAACGCCCGCGCATCGAGCGCTGCTCCGGCCGCCTTACTGATCGGTATAGTTCTTTCCGCCAACCCGCCGGGATCCCACCAGGAAATCGAGTGCAGCCTATGCAGCGAGCTTCTCTGACGAGTCAGAGAAGCTCACGATTGTCTGCTTGAGTTGTGAATCGACTTCGTCCGCGATGGTCATAACATCGATGAGGAGAAGGCTGAAATCCACAATCTTCAGGTTGTTCTGCAAGGTGTTAAAGATGCTGACCTGCAGGATGCGCGACTCCTCCACCATCATGGGGATGGTATACCCCTGCGCACGGCGGACTCTTCCGTGCATGACAGCTCCCGCCGATGCCTGTTTCGTTCCGAGCGGCCGCGGCACGCGCAATCGATGAACAAGGTCTCGAAGCAATTGTGGAAGGTGCCCGGTGCGCTGTTCGTCGCTGAGCGCCGTCGCGGTCAACTCGGCATCGGTATTCACCGCGGCAAGCCAGTTTCCGATAGTGAGCAAGGCATCACGCTCCAGGATGGAAGCGACCCGCTCCGTATTCGTGGGCTGCCGCGTTCCCCGCCTCTCCAGTCTCTCGCGAATCAGGGCTACCATCTCTGGAATAGGCATCGGCTTTACCAGAATTTCGTCCGCCTGCAAAAGGATTGCGTCCATGGCCTCTTTCAATGCAGGGTATCCAGTAAAGAGCAGCGTTACCGCATTCGGGTTCTTATGCCGCATGGCGCTGATTACCGTGAAACCATCTGCCGCGCCCGGCATGTGCAAATCGGAAAGCAGCACATCGAATGTTTCTGTGTCGATTAGATGAATTGCCTGCGAAACATTCCGCGCTGTCGTCACGCTGAAATCATGAATTTCCAGCACCGCTCTAAACGTTTCGCGCACCATCTCGTCATCATCTACCAACAGGATCTTGGGTCGAACTGCTCTGGAATTGTCCGTATCCATTTTCGTCACCCGACCATGACGCTATAGCGATCGTTCTTCATTAAATGTTCAAAATGGCTCATAGCCCGCACGCAAACCACCACCCTTTTCTTGGAAAACTCCTAAACAGCCTGGCGCCACTCATCCGGCCGATTGAACCAACTGAGCAATGCGGCTCAGACTTCCGCCTACAGCGATGGCACTGTAGGTTAGTGCCTCCGCCTCACGTTGAATCCACCGATCCACTTTGGGGAACAGGCCGGATTCTTCACTAACAAAATCATGAAACTCCGGGGATGGCGCGATTGCTCCTTCGGCGCCCGAGTTCTTTCACTCGACTGCTCAACGCGGCAAGTCGGCACCAGCCGATCCACACAGTAAATTGGCAGACGTTGATGTTGCATCCCTGGTCTGCAAAGGAGACAAATGGCCACCATGGCTCGTCCTATCTCGCCGGTACCGATCAGCCCTGTGTTTGGGCCCACCCTCGTCGGGATCCAAACCAGGCGCCGTCCCGAGGATGTTGTCGTCCGCGCCCAGGCTGGGGATCAAGACGCTTTCTCGGATATCTATTCCGAACATAAGGGGCGGGTGTACAGACTTTGTTTTCGGATGGTCCATGATCCGTCGCTTGCAGAGGACCTATCGCAGGAGACCTTTCTCCAGCTGCATCGCAAGCTCCCATCTTTTCGTGGCGATTCGGCTCTTGCAACCTGGCTCCATCGAATCACCGTCAACGTTGTGTTGATGTATCTGCGCAAGCGGGTCCTGCCCATTTGCTCTCTCGATGAGCTCATGACGTCTGTCCCCGAAGTACGCGTTGCGCGGAATTTCGGCGAACGCGACCTGATACAAGCCGGCGCTGTGGACCGCATCGCGATCAACCGCGCCCTGACAACATTGGCGCCGGGATATCGAAACGCCTTTATCCTTCATGAAGTCCATGGATTTGAACATCATGAAATAGCCTCCATGAAAGACTGCTCACTGGGCACATCCAAGTCCCAATTGCACAAGGCGCGGCGTGCCCTGCGGACCTCGCTTATGGGGCACGCAGGCAAACCAGGGTTGGCGGATGCAAGTTACGACTCATAGCCGGTCATTTGCAAAGGGAATACGCTGGAGTTTCACAACAGCAAGGTCAAGCACAACAGGCGGTTGATCTTTCAGAAAATCCGGCCTTGCTCACCTCTCTGTCTTGGAATGTCCGGGCTCGTGCCGGCTGGCCCGTGATCGTCATCCGATAAATCGATCGCTTTGTTCCTCCCTGCTCTACCCGTGCCAAATTCAGATCCTTTCGGGCCGCCGGCGGTGAAATCGCCGCCCCGAAGCGTGCGTTTTGCAAGGGATGCTATGATTTTGCGGAATCAGAATATCCCTATTGAAAGGTACGCAACGATATGAATAGACGGACATTCAATGAATTGCTGTGTCTTGGCACCCTCGGAGCCGCGGTCCGGCCTCCTGAAGCCTACAGCGCCATCCTTCCCGCCGGAGAGGAATCCGCCCGCCCCTCCCAGTGGCCCGGCCAAACCTATCGCCGCAGCCTCGTCGACATGCACGTACCCGACTGGGATCCGCAGCTGCTGGCCAAATTCAACCCCGCCGACTTTGCCTCCACCATCGCCAGCGCCGGCTTTCAGTCCGTCATGTCCTATGCCAACTCGAGTGTCGGCCTTTGCTATTGGGACACCAAAGTTGGCCAGAAGCACCACAACATGAACGGCCGCGATTTCTTCGGCGAAGTCATGCGCGAGCGCAAACGCCAGGGCCTGCGCGCCGTTGCCTACTACTGCGTCATCTTCGACAACTGGGCCTACGAGTACCACCCCGACTGGCGCATCGTTCCCGACGACGACAGCATCCCCTCCCATCCCCAGCGCTACGGCTTTGCCTGTCCCAACACCCCCTATCGCGATTACACCCTGGCTGCACTCCGCGAACTGGTGGGCAAGTACGACTTTGAGGGCATCTTCATTGACATGACCCTCTGGCCTGACGTCTGCTACTGCACCCACTGCATCGAGAAGTTCCGCGCCGAAGCCGGAGTCGAGCCGCCGCGCATCGTCGACTGGGACGATCCCCTGTGGCGCAAGTTCCAGGCCGCCCGCCAGCGCTGGATGCTCGAGTTCGCCCATGACATCACCGACGCCGTCAAGCAAACCCGCCCCATCACCGTCACCCACCAGTACTCGTCCATCCTGCATCACTGGCGCTTCGGCGCCCCGCTCGAGCTGCGCGACGCCATGGACTACGCCTGCGGCGACTTCTACGGCGGCGCAGCGCAACACTCGCTGGTCTGCAAAACCTTTCACGGCCTCACCCGCACCCGGCCCATCGAGTTCATGACCTCGCGCACCCGCGACCTGCGCGACCACTCCACCACCAAGCCCTTTGAAGAAATCCGCATGGAGTCGCTGGTTGCGCCGCTGCATTCGGCCGCCTTCATGATGATCGACGCCATCAACGTCGACGGCACCCTCAACCATGGCCTCTACAAGTTCCTCACCGAACTCAACATCGAGCGCGCTCCCTATGAGCCCTTCCTCGGCGGCGATCTGCTCGCCGATGTTGCCATCTACTTCGACAAGGAATCCGTCTACAACCCCAACGAGCAGAAAAAGCGCGTAGGCCAGCTGCGCGAGCTCGAATCCAATCCGCACCTCGATGCCGTCGTGGGTATGGCCCGCGTCCTGCGCGAGTCGCACATCCCCTTCGGCGTCGTCACCAACGCCAACCTGGATCAGCTCAGCAAGTACCGCGCCGTCCTGCTGCCCACCGTGTTCGAGATGACCGCCGCGCAGGCCGAGCAGTTCCGCGCCTTTGTGCAGGCCGGCGGCGTGGTCTATTCCAGCGGTCCCTCCTCGCTCGACCGCTTCAACCCCAGCGGCCCCCGCTTTCTGCTTGAAGATGTCTTCGGCGTCCGCTACCTGGGCAAGCTGGGCGGCCCGGTCGAAAAGACAGAGGGCGGCGCCGGCAAAAGCGAGGCCGGCGAAGTGACCTCCGAAGCCTGGCGGTCCTCGTGGACCTATCTCTCCCCGCAGGATGATGCGCTCCGCAAGCTGCTCTCACCGCAGACAGAGCTCAGCTACGCCGGCCCCATGGTCAAAGTTGCGGCGCTGCCCGGTGCGCAGGTGCTGGCTACGGTTACGCTGCCTTTCGTTCCGCCGGCCATTGGACGGCCCATCGGCAGCCACTTCGGTGCTATCCACAGCAACCCGCCCAACCCCACCCCCGGCACCGATCCCGGCATCGTCTCCAACACCTTCGGCAAAGGCCGCGCCGTGTGGGTTTCCGCACCCATCGAGCTCAGTGCTGAGGCTGTCAACACGCGGCTGATTGCGGCCCTGGTCCGCAACGCGCTGCCCGGCCCATATCACTTTGAAGTAGAGACCCATCCCTCCGTGGAGATGACACTATTCCACCAGCCGGAGCAGAAGCGGCTGCTCGCGGGCCTGTTGACCATGCAGGACGAGCTGCCCGCATTCGTTGTCAGCGCAAAAGTCCGCGTGCAGGCGCCGGGCCGGGTAACCGCCGTCCTGGGCCTGCCCGATCGCAAGCCGCTCAAGTTCACCGCCGTCACGCCGTATGTGGAGTTCGACCTGGAGCCCTTCAATTCCCTGTCGATGGCCCTGATCGAGTACGCATAACTGCAATGCAGGCCGTCGCGGCACCGCGCCGGACTGTGTGCTGGATCACACAGTCTGGCGTGGTGCCGCCGTGTAAACTGCCATGCATTGTCGCCCAAAGGCAGATCGATGGCAGTGGAAGAAGACCTTCGCACCCTCAGCTACGCGCGCGGCCCCAGCCGGCCGCTGCTCGAGCTTTCGATCGGCGACCTGCTCCATCGCACCGCGCTGCGTTTCCCCGACCGGCTCGCAGTCGCCTCGCGCCATCAGGGCCAGCGCCTCACCTGGGCCGAATTGAGCCAAGAGGCCGACGCGGTGGCGCGTGGTCTCTGGTCGCTGGGCATTCGCCGCGGCGACCGCGTCGGCCTTTGGTCCACCAACTGCATCGAGTGGATCGTCATGCACATGGGCTGCGCGCGGGCCGGCGCGGCGCTCGTCAACGTGAATCCCGCCTATCGCTCGCATGAGCTGCAATTCACGCTCACCCGCTCCCGAATGAAGGCCCTGTTTCTCTGGCATCGCGACAAACGCGCCGACTACGAAGAGATTCTCGACCGCGCACGCCACGGCCTGAGCCTTGAGCTGGCCCACACCATCTATTTCGACTCCCCCGATTGGCTGGCTCTGAAATCCGCGCCCGGAGAGCTGCCCGCGCATGTCGCCGTCGACGATGTGGCCAACATCCAATACACCAGCGGCACCACCGGCCTGCCCAAGGGCGTCATGCTCACCCACCACAACATCGTCAACAACGGTCAGTTTCTGGCTGCCGGCTTCCACTACTCAGAGCAGGATAAGATCGTGGTCCCGGTGCCGCTGTTCCACTGCTACGGATGCGTCATCGGCACTATGAGCGCCGTCAACTCCGGCGCCGCCATCATCCTGCCCAACTGGACATTCGACCCGCGCGCCACGCTCAAGGCAATCCACGACGAGCGCGCCACCAGCGTCTATGGCGTGCCTGCCATGTACGTGGCTGAGCTCGCGCTCCCGGAGTTCCCGACCTACGACCTGACCAGCCTGCGCACCGGCATGATGAGCGGCGCGCCCTGTCCAGTGGAGCTCATGAAGCGTGTGCTCGAAGAGATGCACTGCAGTGAACTCGTCATCGCCTATGGACAGACGGAGACGTCGCCCGTCGTCACCATGAGCGACGCCGGCGACTCGATTGAAGTGCGCGTCAACACCGTCGGCCGCGCCATGCCCCAGACCGAAATCCAGATCGCCTCGTCCACAACCGGCGAGACGCTGCCGTGCGGCCAGCAGGGCGAGGTCTGCGTGCGCGGCTATGCGCTCATGAAGGGCTATGACGGCGACGCCGAGGGCACCGCGCAGGTCATCCGCGACGACGGCTGGCTGCGGACGGGTGACCTCGGCATCATGCGTGAGGATGGCTGCATTCACCTCACCGGCCGCTCCCGCGACGTGATCATCCGCGGCGGCGAAAACATCTATCCACGCGAGGTGGAGGAGTTTCTCTACACCCATCCGCAGGTCGATGAAGTGCAGGTGGTCGGAATTCCCAACGCGCGCCTGGGTGAGATTGTGGCCGCGTGGGTCCGGCTCAAGCCCGGCCTCGTGCCGGAGGTGGACGCAACCGAAGAGCAGATCAAAGCATTCTGCCGCAGCCAGATCGCCTATTACAAAATCCCCGAGCACATCCGCTTCGTAACCGAATTCCCCGCCACCCTTTCCGGCAAGATCCAAAAATTCAAAATGCGCGAGTTCGAGATTGAAGCGCGCGCCTTGCAGTCGGTGGCGAGCGCAGCGACGGCGTAATGGGCTGTATGATTATTTTCTTGGCCGGGTGCCGGGTGCCCCATCCATTTCACGGTTTCATCGTGAAATGGGTGGGAACCCTAAATCCCCCAACCGCCTTCTCTACCTGACCGGAATCTGTAGCAGAACCGCAATGTACTGGCGCACTTTGGCAATCAGGCTGGCCGGAGCTTTGGAGTGAAACTCCGCCCCACGGCCCTCCCAATCCATGCTCTTCAATTGATCCACCAGCACCGCGCCTTCCACGCTTCCAACGGTAACCGGCAACATGAAGGGGTACGGTTTGATCTTGGTCGTCAAGGGGCAAACCACAGCCAGGCCGCTGGCCCGGTTATAACGGAGATCGGTCAATACCAGGGCGGGCCTGCGTTTGGCCTGCTCACGGCCAACCTGGGGGTCGAAATCCAGAAAAACAACGTCGCCGGCATCCGGAACGTACCGGTTCACCATTCCACCGCTTCCCGTCCGATCTCCGCTCCGGACGAGACCTCGGCATAGCGATTCTCCGGAGTAATCCGGGCCACTAGTTGAGCCAGGGTCGGGATTTTCCCCACCCGGTGCATCTGAACAACCCCGTCCGCTGCTACCGCGATCTCCACCGGGTCGCCCTGTTGCAGGTGGGCGTCGTCCGCTATGGGCTTCGGTATCCTCACAGCCAGGCTGTTTCCCCACCTCACCACTTGAACCTGCATACGCCCTCCCCGCCGGTAGATACATTGTATCATTCCTTGGGCGCCTCAGCGCTTTTCCAGCCCGGCGCGACGAATCTGCTTCACCTTCTTGCCGTACTGGCCGCGCAGCGCGTTCCAGCGAATGATGGCGATCTCTTCCAGCATCTTCATGCCGTCTTTCAGATAGCTCATGCGGGTGCGCTCGTCGTGGCCCCAGCTCACCGGCACCTCCACCACGCGCAGGCCGCGCTTGAGGGCGATAAACAGAATCTCCGGGTCGAAGCCCCAGCGCTCAATGGTCTGGAGCTGAAAGACGGTCTGCGCTGCCGCGCGCGTAAACGCCTTGAAGCCGCACTGCGTGTCGGCAAAGTGCAGCCCCATCACAAACCGCGTCACGGCGTTGAAGCAGCGGCCGAAGAACTGCCTGTAGAGCGGCTGGCGATGCGTCTGGCGGCCCTTCTCCAGCCAGCGCGAGCCGATGGCAATATCCGCGCCGTCGGCGATGGCCGCAAATAATCGCTCCGCCTCTTCCATGGGCGAGGAAAGGTCAGCATCGGTGAACATTACCACTTCGCCCAGTGCCTGCAGCATCCCGGAGCGCACGCTGTAGCCCTTGCCGCGGTTGCCCGGGTTCTCAATCAAGCGCAGCTCAGGAGCCGTTTCCGCAATCGCGCGCACCACGCTGGCAGTCGCGTCGGTCGATCCGTCATTCACAACGATGATCTCGGCCTGCCAGGCGTGTTCACGCACGCAGGCGATCACCTCGCGCAGGGTCGCCGGAATGCGCAAGGCCTCGTTGTAGGCCGGAATCACAATGCTGTATCTGGGATACTCTGCCACGCCTGCAACCACCACCCCGACCGGGCCGTTTGGTGCTGCGGGCCCGTCCCTTCATGGAGACTCCAGCCATCATAAACCCATCCCTCGCGACAGGCCGGAGGGAAACGGCGGGAGGCACCTTTTCCGCCATCTCATTGATGAGCAACGCTCAAATTCCCACCACCCGGCTTTCTTTTTCGCCCGTTCGGGTGCAAAATCCAGTTATGCTGAAGGCGGAGGCCTAGAGGACATGACAAAAGCAGACCTGGTGGAAAAGGTGACCAGCCTGGGAGACCTGACGCGCCGCGACGGCGAGGTCATTGTGGAGACCATCTTCGGCTCCGTGATCGGCGCCCTGCAAAGCGGCGACAAGATTGAGATCCGTGGCTTCGGCTCCTTCCGCATCCGGCAGCGCAATGCGCGCATCGGCCGCAACCCCAAGACTGGTGACCGCGTGGAAGTTCCCGCCAAGCGCGTCCCTTACTTCAAACCCTCCAAGGAACTCCGCGACCTGGTCAACCCCGACGAAGCCGCCAAAGCATCGTAGCCCCTCTGACCGTCTGAATCCCGCACCATCGACGGGTGCCCCAAAGCCTGCCCTGAGCGCAGTCGAAGGGTCCCTCGCTTTTTTGGGACTTGGGAAAGCAGGAGCCCTGCGGTCTCGGCAGTTCCCATTAACGCTTCTGCGGGCGCATCCCGATCACGCTCATCATGCGCCCCGCATGCCCCTGCGACCCGCGGTGCGAGAAAAACAGCTCCCGGTCGCACAGCGTGCAGCCTCCGGTTGCATGAATCGCCCGCAGCTTGAGCCCGGCATCCAGCAGCTGCCTGCGATTGGCCTCCACCAGGTCCACATGCAAATCGGGTCCCAGCGGCGAGTGGCCCGGCGCCCGCTGCGTCAAAAACAGCATGGGATACTTGGTGCGCACGGCGTCGGTTGAATCGACCTCGCTGAACAGCGCATCGGCGTAAGTAAACTGCGACTCGAAGCTCGATCGCACCTCCTCGCCCACCGCATAACAACACGCCGCCGCGCCCGGCCCGATAGCCGCCGTCAAATCCTCCGGCAGGCAGCCGAACTCCAGCCGCATCCGCCCCACCCCCGTCTCCACAATCCTCTTCACCGTACCCCGCCAGCCGGCATGGAACGCAGCCACCACGCGCCGCTTGCGGTCCGCCACCAGCACGGGGATACAGTCCGCCGTCTGAACCGCCAGCACCAGCCCCGGCTCCTCCGTCATCAGCCCATCCGCCTTCCAGGGGCTCTGCCGGTCAGCATCGCCGGCAACCGAGTGCACCAGCACGCTCGAATGAATCTGGCGCAGCGTAATCAGTGGCGTCCGCGCATCGCCGCTTACGGCCTCAACCAGCAGTTGCCGGTTCCGCTTTACCGTCTCGCGGTCATCGGCGGCCGTAAACCCAAGATTCAAATCTCCTTCTGCGCCCTCCGTGCAATAGGCGCGGCTCAATCCGCCCTTCCGGGTGCTGAAGCCATGCCAAAGCCACGAGCCCTGCTTTCCCCAGGCCGGAGCTTGCAGAATCTGCACGCCATTGGCGGCAACAACCGGCTCCGGAGCCGCCTGCGACAGCTCTGCCGCCGTGAACCGCTGCATCCGCACGTGCCGTGTCACGCCCGCGGATTTGCCGCGCAGGCTGCGCACCAGCCCAGCCGTCTCAAACAGCGCGTCGATCTCGGCAACAGTGCCATGTGGACAGAGTTCTGGAGTGTTCAGCGTGGACCTTTTGCGGGATTTCGTGGAAGCCGGCATGCTCCTCCGATTCTACTTGGGAGGGATTTCCCGTGGCCACTCAACCAGCAAAGCACGCAGGGGAGCGCAGAAAGCATGTGGGCCTGCCTTCCGGCAGGCCCGCTTGAGAGGCATTTTGTGGAGGGGATCCAGGGGGGGGGATTAAGGCTCAGGTTCGTGAAGAACCTGAAATTGTGGTTACCTTCGTGGAAGGGATGCGAATCGAGGAAGCCTCTGCTTGTTATTTAGGTAGATGCAGGTTTCAAGGAAAGGTTGTTCTTGCCCAAAAAATCCTGAAAAATCTTCTCTGCCCACCTAACGGGCAAACTTCTCCCTTGCGCCGCGGCCCCGGAATTGACACTCTCTAAAGAGTGAAACCGTTGCCCATCATCGGCCTGGCGGCAATCCTCATCGTGAGCGCTGGATACGTCATCCTCCATGGGCGCAGTTCCGGCCTGTTCGGATCGGGCAGCACGGACAGCGCGCAAGGCAACCGCTGGCAGAAAGTCGACCGCTCCGCCGAGGGCTTCACGCTGGAGATACCGGCCGAATCAAAGCAGGCCCAGGTTCCAACCTACGACCAGGGCGGCGCGGTCGAACCGGCCAACATGATCCTCGCCAATTCCGATGCGGAGACCACGTTCTCCATCGCCTGGGCCGACGATCCGCCCGTCGCTCGCGACAACGGCTCAGCACCCGAACGAGTCCTGGATGCGGCCGAACAGGGCGCGCTCACCCGCACCCAGACCATTGCGACCCGTTCGGCTTCCGGCACTGCACAGGGCTTCCCCGAGCGGGATTTCACGGCGAGCAACGCCGGCGGCGGAGTGATGGACGCACGCCTGATCTACGCAGGCGACCGGCTCTACATGCTGGTGGCGGCCTTCCCCTCTGCACGTGCGCGGCGAGACCAGAATGTGGCCCGCTTCTTCAACTCCTTCAAGCTTTTGCCGACGACGCCAGTGAATCGGAGCAGCGCTGCAGGCTCGGCCGCGAGCAACTGAAATCGTATTTCAGTGAGCCCGGCGCAGTGCTACCCGATCGAATTCCGTGCAGAACTCAGAAATAGTCCTCAGGTTCTGGAGAAGACCGCCGATAACCTCCGAATGCGGGCGTTCCTGCATGATTTCTGCCCGCGCTGAGGCTCCTCATGTCCGTTGCCGCACTCTCGACCGCCGGGTTCTCCCAGTACATCTCCAATACCAGCAATGTCGGCGCGTCGCAGCAGGCCTTTCAGGCCCTTCAACAGAGCCTTGCCTCCGGCAACCTCGCAGCCGCGCAGTCAGCCTTTGCCACGTACAACCAGCTCAACCAGAGCACCGTCTCGGGGGCTTCCTCAACCACTTCATCAACCAGTTCCCAACTCTCCACAGATATGGCCGCTCTCGGCAGCGCTCTCAGCTCCGGAAACATGACCACGGCTCAGTCCGCATTCACCACCGTGCAAAGCGACCTCAAATCCTCGCCGTCGCAGGCCGTCACCAACGCGGTGTCAGCCGTCGCGCAAACCGTCGCATGGGTCGACGATCTGCTTAGCCTGTCCAACTCCAACAGCGCGCCCGTGGCCCCGGTTGATCCAACCACATCCATGCTCAACGCCGCTTACGGCCAGAAGACTGGAACCAACAGCACCGATCCAACCACCAGCATCCTCGATAGCGCTTATGGCGCCGGAATTTCCAGCACCGGCTCGACAGCGGCCAGTTCCACCTCAAGCCCATCGGCCACGCCCGCAGCCGGCATCGGCAACTCCGGCAGCGCGGCCAGCGTCAACGTCTACGCCTGACCTGCGCTGGCCCTCGCGCCGTTCCCAAAAGCCACCTGACGACCGCACCGCGGCGGGTGTATGCTCTTCACCATTATGAAGATCACGCTTCCCCGCACCCTTGCCCTTGCCACCCTTGTCTCCGTTGCCGCACTTGCCGCCGCGCAGGAAGCAGACAAGCCCAAACCTGAAGACACCGAGATCTGGACCCCCGTTCCCAAAATCGTCGCCCCTGGCGCCAACTGCAGCGCACCTCCCTCCGACGCCATCGTTCTCTTCGACGGCAGCAATCAGGATCAGTGGGTCTCCGCGCAAGACCACACCCCGGCCAAATGGAACGTCCACGACGGCATCATGACCGTCAGCAAGGGCACCGGTAACATCGAGACCAGGCACCGCTTCAAGGACTATCAACTGCACATCGAGTGGCGCATTCCGGAGAACATCACCGGCAGCGGCCAGGCGCGCGGCAACAGTGGCGTCTTCCTCGCCTCCACCGGCGTTGGCGACGACGGCTACGAGCTCCAGGTGCTGGACTCCTACAACAACACCACCTACGTGAACGGCCAGGCCGCATCCATCTACAAGCAGAGCCCGCCGCTGGTGAACCCCAACCGCAAACCGGGCGAGTGGCAGAGCTACGACGTGGTGTGGACCGCACCCCGCTTCAACGACGATGGCTCCGTCAAAACGCCGGCCTACGTGACCGTCTTCTTCAACGGCGTCCTGGTGCAGAACCACTTTGAACTGAAGGGGCAAACCCTCTACATCGGCAAGCCGTTCTACAAGGCCTATGACCGCGCCCCCATCAAGCTCCAGGCCCACGGTGACAAGAGCGAGCCCATCAGCTTCAGAAACATCTGGGCCCGCGATCTGGAATAAGCGCAGGTCGACTCAGCAACCGCTGTCGAATCTCACTTCGGCCGCGCCACCTTCTCAACAAAGTGCGTAATAAACCGGACCGGCATCAGCCGCACCAGTTGCGCCGTAATGCGCCCGCTCAGGTTGGGAATGATCGTCCGCTGCCCGCGCGCCAACGCTTCCGCCCCCAGCCGCGCCACCGCTTCCGCTGACTGCACGCCGCGCGCCTTGAAGACGGTGGCGCCGGCCACGTCGAAAAACTCGCTCTCCGTCGGCCCTGGGCAAAGCGCCGTCACTTTGACGCCAGACCGCGCCACCTCTGCGGCCAGCCCGAGCGCGAAAAAACGGTCGAAAGCCTTGGTCGCCGCGTAGGTCGAGAGATAGGGCAGCGGCTGAAAACTCGCCGTCGATGCCAGAATCATGACCCATCCCCTGCGCCGCTCCACCATGTGCGGCACAAACAGCCGCGACAGCCGCACCACGGCCTCGCAGTTGACCCGCACCTGGCTCACTTCCTGCTCCGGATCAGTCCCAGTAAACAACCCGAACTGACCCAGACCGGCGTTATTGATCAGGATGTCGACCGCCAGACCAGCGCCAACGGTTGCGTCATAAATCTGTTTCGGCGCAGCGGGATCGTTCAGGTCCGCAGCCACAACGCGAACCTCCGTTCCCTTCCCGGCCAGATCCGCAGCCAGCGCTTCCATTCGCTCCACGCGCCGCGCGGTGAGAATCAGCTTTGCCCCGCGCCCCGCCAGCTCCCGCGCCAGCGCCGTGCCGATCCCAGCACTGGCCCCCGTCACCAGCGCCCACTTGCCCTTGAAGTCCTCAGTCTTGGCCATGGGTCCATCCTACCCGATAGCATTCCGCGCTCATCGCTGCAGCAGCTTGAACGCATGCGTCCACTGGTTGTTCAGGAAGCCGGGAATGCACCACAACATGCACAGCGGCTCAATGGCCCGCGCCGCTTCCACGCTGCCCATATCCGCCGTCTCCCAGCCAAACTGGTCCAGGACATCCGTCACCTGCTTCTTGGCCTCATCGTGATTGCCGCAGATGAACATGGTCGGTTTGCCGCCGGGAAATTCCGGATTCACCATGGAGCTGTTGCCCACCGAGTTGAATGCCTTCACAAACCGCGCATCCGCAAACTCGATCTGCAACTGCTCCATCAGCGATTCGTCATGATCGGTAAAGAAGGCGAGCACACCATTGGCCGGCGGCTCGTCGGCAATGGGATTGGTGGCATCGATGACGGTCTTCCCTTCCAGGTACTGCGCCCCCGCCAGCCGCAGCGCTTCGGCGGATGCTGCGCCCTTGACCGCCAGCACCAGCAGCTCGCCGAAGGCGGCCGCATCGCCGAACGTGCCGGTCGCAGCCCCTGGATTTTTCGCTGCCCACTCCGCCAGCTTCTCCGGCGCCCTCGAGCCGATCATCACTTCGTGACCATGCTTGAGAAACCCGCCAGCCAACACCTTGCCCACATCGCCAGAACCCAAAACACCGATCTTCATCCTTTTCTCCTTCGCAATAAAACATTGCAGGAAATGTTAGATGCAAACATGTTGATTGGGAGCCAGGAAAGGCTACCGCAGTTTGGGCTTCGCGGGCGAATTACGGCGGGCGCCTGTACCAGTCTTTCCGGCTGCACCGGTCTTCTTCCCCGCCGTGCGATTCTTCTCGACGCGCAGCTTCCATGCCGTGTGCAGTGCGCCGGCGAGCGTGTCTTCATGCGCCTCAGCCAACCGGATATGCGTAATGCCCATCCGCCCCCACCCGCCAAACACCGGCAGAAACAAATCGGGCCGGTCGGCTATGAACGCCGCCTGTAGCTCCGGCGTGATCATCAGGTTGCCATAGCCTTCTTTCACCATGGCCAGCGTGGCAAAGATGCGCCCCCCCACGCGAAAGTCAGCCGCGCCAAAGTGCGAGCCTTCCTCAACGCCTTCAAAGCCAAGCGCAATACGGCGAAAATCCGACGCGGTCATGGCGAAGCTCCGATCGAAGAAATGAGACCACGGCTCAAGCTACGAGCTCGCGGCTATGAGCTCTCCCTCAAACTCCTCATTCAGCCAAGTTGAAAACGCCGAAAACTCCTCATCCCTGCCCAGGAAGTCCCGCACCATCTCCCGCCCCGGCTTGGATCCACCCTGCTCCAGCACCATTTTCCGATACCGCGCCCCGGCATCGCAGCCCAGCAAATCGGCCGTGTCGAACTGCGCAAAAAAGTCGAGAGCAATCACCTTGTCGAAGGCATAGGTGTAGTAGTTTGACGAGTAGCCGGTCAAGTGCCCAAAGCTCGCATACATCCGGTTGCCCTCCATCCACGTCCACGGCTGCAAAGTCTGGTAAAGGCGCTTGGTCGTCGCATCCAGGTCCAGCCCGGCAGGGTCCTGGTCGTGCAGGTCGAGCGAGAGCGTGGTGTAGTAGAGCTGCGACCGCACCCAGTCGGCGCGCCCAAACGCCCCGGCCAGCTTCATCTTCTTGATCGTCTCCGACGGCAGAACCTCGCCGGTCTGGTAGTGCTTCGCAAAGGCTTGCAGCAGCTTCTCGTCGCGGAAAAACTCCTCCAGCATCTGCGATGGCACCTCGATGAAATCGCCCTCGGTCGCAAAGCCCGAAAGCCCCGCCCACTCTGTATGCCCGCCCAGAATCGCATGCATCAGGTGGCCAAACTCGTGGAAAAACGTGACAACATCGTTGTATTGTAAAAGCCCAGGGTCGTTCTCATCGCCCGCCGGAAAATTGCAGATGAGCGCCGCTTCAGGCAGCGCGCGTCCGCGTACGCCGGTAACGATCGGCGCAGCGGAGAACCACTTGTCCTTGCCCTCGCGGGGATGCATATCGAGGTAGAATCGGCCCACACGCTTGCCGCCGTCGAAGACATCGAAGACGGAGACATCCGCATGCCAGGCCGCGGCCTCCACTCGCTGGAACTCGATCTTGAACAGCCGCGCCGCCGTTGCCAGCACCCCCGCCTCAACCTGCGCGTAAGGAAAATACGGCCGCACCGACTGCGAGTCAAAGTCAAAGGCCGAGCGGCGAAACTGCTCATACCAGTAGCCGCGGCTGGTAATGTCGATCGCCTCAACTCCCGGCTCGCGGTCATGGGCAAAGTTCACAATCAGCTCGTGCTCCCGGCGCGCGCCGTCTCTGCTGGCCTCATCGAGCTTCGCCAGAAACGCCCGTACGTTGGCAGCCGAGCCCATCATCTGGTCGGCCGTCGCCAGGTCCGCCCAGCTGCGGAAACCAAGCACCGTCGCAATCTGTTGCCGCGTGGCCAGCAGATCGAGCAGAATTTGCTGATTCGCCGGATACGCGCGCGAGTTATAGGCCAGAAACATTCGCTCGCGCAGGGCCGCATTCGAGCCAAACGTCATCACCGGTTGCATGTCGGGCTGATCGGTGGAGATCGTCACCTTGCCCTCAGCATCCGCCGCGTGTCGGGCCAGGTAGTCCGCAGGGAGCCCGTCGAGCTCCTCCGGAGTCGCGTCAATCGTCTTCCCGCCCTCCTGGATATTGCGGCTGAAGTCGAGCGCGTGCCGTGTAGCTGTCTCGTGCAGTTCCTGCAAGTGCTCGCGCGTGGCCTGATCCTTGTCCACGCCAGACAGCCGATAGCCCAGCAGGGTCCGCTCCACGTAGTGCTTTGTCGCCGCGCTCGCACCGGTCAAATCGATGGCCGCCAGGGCCTCGTACACCGCCCGGTTCAGGCTCAACGCGCTGCCGGCCATTGAGACCCGCTGGGCCTCGTCCTGCGCCTGATCGCGGACGGCCTTGTCGGCTGCCACCGAGTTGAGTACCCCCGCCTGCGCACCTGCCAGGGTGAGTTGCTCAATGGCCTTGTCGTAGTGGACGAGGGAATTTTCCGGCGTGCGCGGGCCCTCAAAAACCAGCAGCGCAGCCAGTGCCGCCTCGTGGGCCGCCAGGCGCGCGGAAACCCAGGCCGACAGCGCCGACGCGGATGCGGCTCCGCCTGCCTCCCAGACATGAGAGTCTTCCGTGGTGATGGGGATTGGAACGGACATGATCGGCAAACTCCTCCAAACTTCTAGGTTGCCACAGCGGGCCGGGTTTGCGCTCGGGATACCCAATTCCGGCCCAGCCCGGATTCCCTTGTTGCATCCCGTTCTGAACCCCTTTAAGATGCGTCAGTTGATACTCATGCCCAACCCGCCCTCCAATCCGGCCGATTCGTCCCCCCCGCCGGCGTTGCCACGGCCCCGTCTGGGCAGGCTGTGCGTGGCCATCCAAGCTGTCTCGCCGGCGGAACTGATCGAGCGCGCCGAAGCAGCGATCGCCGACTCGCGGTTTCTTGAATTCCGCCTCGATTCGATCACCAAACCCGCCGCCGCTGTCCCCAAAATCAAAGAATTCCTCGCAGCACATCGCGATGTGACCGTGATTGCCACCTGCCGCCGCAAGCAAAACTCCGGCAACTTCGTCGGCTCCTTGCCCTCTGAATTTGAGATTCTCTTGAAGGCCGCCGAAGCCGGCTGCCAGATCGTCGATCTCGAAGTTGAATCCGCCGAAGAAGCCAAGCCGGCCGCGTTGACCAAATTCCGGAACGATCTCCGCGCGGCCTCGGCAGCCCTGCTCATCAGCTTTCACGACTTTGCTCACACCAAATATCTGGACAAAGCCGCCGCGCGCATTGAAGCTTTCCAGCCGGACTTTGTGAAGGTGGTTTCGACAGCCAAAACGCTGGCCGACAATCTGGCCGTTCTGAAGCTGATCGAGGAGCGCTCGCTCGCCGCGCAGGTCGTCGGCATCGCCATGGGCGAGGAGGGCCTGGTCAGCCGCGTGCTCGGTCCCCGCGCCGGCGCTGCTTTCACCTTCGCCGCGGCGGCAGACGGCGCGCAGACTGCACCGGGCCAGATCTCAGCGCACGCACTGCGCGAGCTCTATCGCATCGACCAGCTCGACCGCGCCACGCAGATCTACGGCGTCGCCGGCAACCCCATCGCCCACTCGCTTTCGCCCCTCATGCACAACACCGCCTTCCGCAAGGAGAGCGTCAACGCCGTCATGATTCCGCTCAAAGTCCGCGCCCTCGCCGACCTGCTCACCTTGGTGCGCGAGCTCCCTCTCGCCGGCGTGGCCGTCACCATGCCGCTCAAGCAGGAGGTTCTGCCCCACCTAGCCAACGCGGTCGTCAAGGGCGCAATCCCGCTGACCAAAAAGATCGGCGCCTGCAACACCCTGCGGGCCACCGCGGACGGCAACATCGTCGGCTTCAATACCGATGTCGACGGCGTCGTCCGCCCTCTGGAACGCCGGCTCAAACTCAAGGGCGCGCGTATTGCTGTGCTCGGCGCTGGCGGCGCGGCACGCGCAGCGGTCTTCGGACTCATGGAGCAGGGCGCGGAGGTCTTCATCGTCAACCGCACCCACGAGACGGCCGTAGCCCTCGCCCGGCAATCCAAAGCCAGGGCGCTCAAGCACGAGGTCTTCGCCAAAAGCCAGTTCGACGTGCTCATCAACTCCACGCCCTGCGGTATGGCCGGATCCAAGCAGGCGCTGCCCATCAAAGAAAACGATCTCAACGCCAGCCTCGTCTTCGACATGGTTTACAACCCGCTCGAGACGCCCCTGCTCAAGCTGGCGCGCGAGCGCGGCATTCCGGTGGTCACCGGCCTGGAGATGTTTGTGCAGCAGGGCGCGCGCCAGTTCGAGATCTGGACCGGCAAACCCGCGCCTGAATCTGAGATGCTGCGCGTGGTCGAACTCGAGCTGCGCCGGCGAGCTTCAGCTTAGCGCGCCGATGCCTGTTGTTCCGCGAGCATCTTCTTGAAGCTGGCTTCAGCGTCGGCAACCGTATCCCGGTAGCCTCCCGGATCAATCCACACGCCCGGCCCCTGCTTCGCCATGGAGTCTACTTTGACCAGCAGGTCAAAGTAGATTCCATGCGCGCCAAGCGGGATGTCACAAGGGAGCCGATGCAGTGTCGCGAACGTCTGCTCGAAGTCCCTGGCGATGCCGGGATACGATGCGGGATGGCCCGGCCGATCGACCAGCCGGTACCCGGAAAGCGCCGCAAACCCGCCCAGGATCACGACGTCGCGCAGTTGCCCGGCGGGCTCTCCGGGAACATGCACGCGCAGCGTCCAGGTGGTGCATCCGCGCGTGTGCCCCGCAGTCTTGTGCGCCGTCAGCGTCGCGTTGCCCAGCTTCACCGTGTCGCCATCGTGCAGCACGCGATCCACATGGCTCGGCGGATAGGTATGCAGGCCGTCGCTCTGCCGGGCAAAGTCGGTCGCGCCGCCTGTCTCCATCAGCGCGGCGTCATACTCCATCACGCAGTTCTTCGCGTGGGTCTCGCGGATTACTGCCGCCGCGCCGCCAACGTGGTCGGAGTGGGCCTGGCTGTTGAGCAGAATCTTTGTGTCGGCCCAGCGAAAGCCCAGCTTCTCCACGCTCGCGCGGATCAGCGCCGGCGAGCTCTCCACCCCTGCGTCGATCAGGATGTTGCCGCTGGGCGTGGTGATCAGATAGCTCGCCAGCTCGCGGCTGCCCACGTAATACAGGTGGTCGGCAATCTGGAACGGCGCCAGCGGCGTGGTCCAGTCGGGAGTTGGCTGCGCGTTGATGAGCGGGCAGAAAACAAGAATCGCAAGCAGGCAGATCGGCAAACGGCGCATGACTCGATTGATACCACCGCAGGCTGTGAATCGCTCCGCGATGTTGCAGCAAGAATCTGACAGGTTAACGATCGCCGTTGCACTTGGTTCCGCGGCAGGCTCAGTCAGCTCCTACCTGCCTTTTTTCCTTGCCGTCCTCGCGCTCTTCGGCTTCTCGCCTTCTGGATGCCCCGCCTGGATCGGCGCCATGTCCGGCCCGATCCGCTTCACCGATGTATCCACCATCTCGTAGTTGATGGTGCGCGGAGCTACCGGCTTGGTGATGCCGGTCGCCGCATCCACGCTCATGGCATCGCCGCTCGCAATCTGAATGCTGAAAGTGGGCACCGTTCCTCCGTTTGGCCCAGCCTGCGCGCCCACCTTCACAGGCAGAAATCCCTGAATCGGATGCAGGCGGAACGCGGTCTCATAGCGGTGCCGCTTCACGCTCCACGTAAACACCCGCACTTGGTCAAAGTCGAAGGGCGAGCCGGCCTTGGGCGGGCTCAACACGGTCACATATTCCGGCACCATGTGGTCGGCCGTCGTGGCCTCGTCGTCGCTCACCTTGGTCAGGATGTAGGCGCCCACCATGCGCTGGCCCTCGGCATACGCTGCCACCTCGTCGGGCACGTCCACATCCACGCGCCCCGCCAGCAGCCAGCCGGCGTGGCCCTGGGTGTCGCGCACCAGCCACCAGTCCTCCATCACCACCGCGGACGGTTCCTCGGCGCCGGCAGCGGGGGCGGCGATGTTGACCGGCGGCTTGGCCGTTGGCGGAGCGATGATTTTCGCGCGGGAGCTTGTGCCCGCACCAGAAGCCTGCGCCGGCTTGGGCGCAGCCGTTTTTGCCCGAGCAGGCGCGTCCTTGGGCACAGTGGCCCGCACCAGCAGTTGCACCTTGGCATTCGCGGCCAGCAGATAGAAGTGGTCTGTCTCGCGCCCCGGCGTGTTGTGCAGGTACACGTCATCGCGCACCGTCGCCGTCGCCACCACTGGGTCTCCCTTATGCTGGCCGGCCAGGTCGGCAAACGAGTCATACGTCTTGCTGTCGATCACGGCGTGCTCTTCAATCCAGCCGATCTCGTTTTTCTGCGTCCTGACCTTCAGGAAGCGGCGCCCATGCTCGAGCACGTCCAGTGCCTGGCCGTTGGTCACCTCAGCTACGCGGTTGGAAACGGCGGCCACCCGATCGTGCAGGTACATCTGCCGCGCCGAAACGTAGACCGTCTCGTGCAGTTCCTTGTGCAGCCGGGCACAGCCGGACACAAGCAGCAACAAGCACGCCAACAGCCCGGACGCAGCGACTCCCAAGCGCCTCGCGCAACTCAAATCTGGGATGGGGGATCGCGTCTGCACAGCCAGTGGCGTTCTTCTTGAGCATAGCATTTTCGAAACCGTGACCCGGTCTCAGAGAACGAGGCGCAGTGAGCGCATTCATTCTGCAGATTTATTTTGGACCACCGCCAATCCGATTGGCGCACCCCTCCGTTCTGGTTGCAGGAGGACGCTCATGCTTTTTCCCCGTGCACTTTCCTTTACCCGGTCCGAATCACCGGAATCGAGTCCCGAGTCGCTCAAACAGCTCCAGCAGGCAATGAACCGGCGCCGGTTCCTCACCAGCTTGGGTGCGGCAGGCGCCGTCGCCGGAACCGCGGCGCTCACCGGATGCGGGTCCAACTCCATGGCCTCCGCTCAACCCGGCGGAACGGCCACCGACACCGCCCAGCAGATCTTTACCGCCGCCCTCATCGCTGAAGACCTGGCCATCACCATGTACTACAACGCGCTGGTCGGCGGGGTCATTCAGGACCCCAACCTCTCCGGCACCGGCGGCTCCGCCGTCAACGTAACCGCCAACGGCAGCGTGGCCAACGTCGGCTATCTGCGCGGTGCACTGGCCGAAGAGATCAGCCATGCCAACCTTCTCCGTACCCAACTGAACATCTCTGCCGCCACCGCTGACCCGGTGCAGACCTTCTACTTCCCCACTGGCACGTTTGACAACCTGACCAACTTCTTCCCCATCATCATTGCGCTCGAGACTGCCTTCATCGCTGCTTACATGACGGCCGTCGAGGAGTTCAGCCTGATGCTCGGCAACGTCGCCCCCTACAGCTCCACGCAGATGGACGCAACCGGCGCCGCCTACACCCCGGCCAACCTCGCAGCCTTCGCCAAAATCTCGGCAGCCATCCTGGGTGTGGAGGCGGAACATCGCACCCTGGCCCGCGCCATCCCTCCTCCACCCACCTTCAACGGTGTGACCATCCTGCCCTCGGACGATGTCTGCTACGAGTCAACTGACACCCTGCAAACCGTCTACAACGGTATGAACTCCGCAGCCGCGGCACTCGCGCCGTTTCTCTCCTCAGGTACAAACACCACGGCGTTCTCGCTGCAAACAGCACTGAGCGGCGCGGCTGCTGTTCAGCTCGCCTGCACCGGCATGCCGCCCATGTAGGAAGTGGATGCAGATTGACAAGTGATTGGTGAAAAATGGTTGGTGACTGCGATCGATTCTCCCTTCCAACTTGTGGCCGCCAATCACTTGTCACCCCTCTTACGGCGCCGCGGCAATCGCAATGGCCTGAACCGGATCAGTTCCGGTAGCCACCGAGAGCACCGTAGTAAGGTCACCGGAGCTCATGGTGTAAGCCTCAAGGTCCGGATTGCCTCCCTCGCTTACGGCAAGCAGGAAGTCGCTGGTCGAGTCGATCACCATGCCGACCGGATAATCGCCTGTCGAAAGAGTACCGAGCGAAGCGAATGTGTAGGTCGGTGCAGTCGATGTCCCGCCGGTGGTGAGCGTAAAGCTGGCGATATTGCCGCTGGCAGTGGCGCCTGCGGTATTTGCAACGTACACATAGCCGGTCTGAGGCAAAATTGCGGTAGGCCCCGTGCCTCCACTCGAATACGGTGAGCCGGAGTTCTCCGTGATGGAGCTCGCACCGATAACAAAGACCCGCAGACCGCCGGACGCCGCCTCGGAAGGCAGTGCGTCGGTTTCGCCAATGTAGAGGAGCAGATTGCTGGGGTCCACAGCCACCGTCTTGGCGGCGCCGCCTGAGTTCAACACCTTGGTAGTACCCACGCCGCCGAACGGGTTGGCGTTCCCCGGACTGAAGTGAACCTCCTCGGTTCCTCCCGCGCCCATCGCGACAAAGACATAGCAATCGGTGCAGGACGTAGAGTCGTTGGGCGAGATGGCCAGCTGGGACACGGTTGCGGCGGGCAGGGAGATCACCTGCTCCTTCTCAGAAGAAGCAGCCAGCAGGCCCGTTGTGGAGTTGAGGGCGATGGCGTTGAGCTGCGCGACCCCGGAGATCCCCTCCACCAGCCAGGCGTTGGTCGCATCCACCTGCATGGTTGTGGCCGGGTCAGCGGAGAGGGCCGCGCCGCCGTTACCGATCGTCAGCACGCCTCCGCTGCCCACCGTATAGACATAAATGCCGCCGCCCTCCGTGCTCACATACAGAAAGTTGCCGTTCGGCGCGAGTGCCATGGCCAGAGGGCCGACGGTGGGCAGCGTGTAGGTCCCCACGGTGGTGAGCGCGCCAGAGGTGATCTTCAGGGCGGCCACCTCGTTGGTCTCCTGATTGAGCACGTAGAAGACCCCGCTCGAGAGCGTAGTGCAGTTGGTAGTGCAGCCGCCGCCACCACCGCCGCTGGGCGCCTGCCAGAAGTGGCCGCATGCCGTCAGCGCGATCAGAACAGGAGCCGCAATCCACAACAGTCGAGCCCGGTTTCCGCGTTTCATAGCCGCTCCTTCAGCACATGCTTGAGGCCGCCGCGAGGCCGCGCTCTCCCTAAGGGTACTGTGCGGGCGCTCAATCCGTCCTGCCTTCGCTTCGACATCGAATGCGCCGGGTTGAGAACACACCCGTCTTGAACCTGCACAACAACAGACGCGACCGCCACAGTCTCCGCTCACCGGCGGTATCGGGAACCCCATCCACCATTCACCATACTTTTCGTTCCCTGCTGCGACTGAAAAGGGGGGCAGCACAAATCCCAATTGGCAATCCGAGCAGGAAGCACGAAATTATCGCGGTTGCGAATCGAGCGCCTGCCAAACCAGTCGTGCCGCGGTCAGGTCTTCAATCGCCATGCCCACTGACTTGAAGACGATGCGCCGTCCCAGCGGCGGGGCAGCAGATCCGGACAGGATCGCGCCGATCTCCGCATCTGCCGCAACGCCGGACAGGCGGATGTCGCCCGACTCGCGTTCGGCGCAGGTGCGGGACTCGGCCACAATGTAGCTTGAGTGCATCGCCGCGTCATCCAGTTCGCGCAGATTCGCGCCCGTTGCGCCAACGGCCAGCACCAGCGCCTGCGCCTTGAGCCAGCGACCTTCCAGCACAGGAGCCGGCGAGGCGGTAACGGTGACAACAACATCCGCCCCAGCAGCCTCTTCAATCGTGACAGCGCGCGCGCCACTCTCTGCCGCCAACCGCTCACCATGCGCCGCCGTACGGCTCCAGATGCGAACATCTTCGAGTTGCGGCAGCGCAAGGCGCAGAGCCTGGATATGCGCCCGCGCCTGCACCCCGGAGCCGAGAATCCCCAGACTCGTTACCGTCGCTGGCGCCAGAGCCGCCGCGGCCACAGCAGAAACAGCGGCCGTGCGCATCTCGGTGATCAGCCGCCCATCCATCACCGCCAGCGGCTCGCCGGTCGCGCGATTGAGGAGCTCAATGACCGCCATGTGCGTGTGCAATCCCAGCTCGGCATTACCGGGATAAAACGTGACCGTCTTCACGCCCATCACGTCGCCGTGAATCACCGGCATCACCGCGAACCAGCCATTGCGGAACCCTTCCGCATTGCCCACGCGCAGAATCATCCGCGCCGGCTGCTCAACAAGGCCTGCGGAGTAATCGGTCAGTGCCTGGCCAATAGCCGGAATCAGGCTCTCGTAAGTGAGGACAGCGCGAACGTCTTGCTCAGAGATGTACACGAGTCAGTTGGGTCGTCCGCCTGAGTTGGTCCGGCGGCGAAACCGGTCGTCCAGCGGCTGGCGGCCCTGAAATCCAGCCTCAACCGTGTGCCAGTGCTCAATGGACGCCTCGCCCTTTCGCCAGCAGAGAAGCACCACCTGCCCGTCCATGGTGCAGGGGAAATCCAGCAGCCCGGCTTCCAGATCCTTCACCTGCACGCCAATCGAATCGATCTCGGCGAGGCTCTCGCGCACCAGCTGCAGGTGCCCTTCCATCTCCGCGCGCTGCCGGGCGACCTTCGCCACATCCACCGTCATGCCGCCAGAGACATAAATCCGTCGCGCCAGTTCCGACAGCACAGACTCCACCTCTTCGGCCGCCTTCTTGCCGTCGATTGCGCGCTTCAGCAGCGACTCCAGCACCGGGAGCAGAGACTGCGCTTCGTCTAACGAGAATGTCTTCATTTGTGGGGCCCCACATACAGGATACGACAAAACCAGCGAACAGCAACGAAGGGGGTCAGCAAGTTAGCAAGTCAGCCCGCCAGAGGGCACTGGCACACTGACTTGCTAACTCGCTGACTCGCAGACTTGCTCCTCTCATACTTCCAGCATGCGATCCAGCGCCACCTTCGCCCAGTGCTTCACATCCGCCCGCACCTGGATGCGATTGACCACCCGGCCTTCGATCAGGTTTTCAAGAGCCCAGGCCAGATGCTGCGGGCTGATGCGGAACATCGTCGTGCACAGGCAGCCAGTATCGTCCAGCGTGATGATCCGCTTGCCCTCCGCCGCGAACCGCCGCGCCAGCCGGTTCACCAGGTGGATCTCCGTGCCAATGGCGAACATGGACCCCGCCGGCGCGTCTTCCACAATCTTGATCAGACGCTCGGTCGAACCCAGCGCATCCGCCTTCTGGCAGACCTCAAACCGGCACTCCGGATGCACAATCACCTGGATGTCTGGATACTTGGCGCGAACCGCATCCACGTGCCCGGGCAAAAAGCGCTGGTGCACGGCGCAGTGCCCCTTCCACAGCACAATGCGACTCTGTTCAAGCACTGCCTTCGTCTGCCCGCCCTGCAAGCCCCACGGGTCCCAAACCGTCATCTCTTCCAGCGGAATGCCCATCGCGAAGCCGGTGTTGCGTCCCAGGTGCTGATCGGGCAGGAACAGAATCCGCTTGCCCCGCGCAAAGGCCCACTCAAACGCCGCCCGTGCATTGGACGAAGTGCACACGAGGCCCCCCCCCTCGCCGCAAAACGCCTTGATCGCAGCCGTCGAGTTCATATACGTCAGCGGAATCAGCCCATCCGTCAGCCCCAGCCGCTCCAGAGCTTCCCAGCAAGCCTCCACCTGCGATATCTCCGCCATATCGGCCATCGAGCAGCCGGCGTTCAGGTCGGGCAAAATCACCTGCTGGGCCTGTTGTCCGTGTCCTTCGGGGCGGCCCAGCACGTCGGCGCTCTCCGCCATAAAGTGCACGCCGCAGAAGACGATGTACTGCGCGTCTGTCTCCGCGGCAATCTTCGACAGCTTGTAGCTGTCGCCCGTAAAGTCGGCGAAGCGAATCACCTCATCGCGCTGATAGTGGTGGCCAAGCAGTATGGTCGTCGCGCCCAGCCGTTTGCGCGCAGCGGCAATGCGCTCGTCCATCGAGTGGTCAGGCAGCGCCAGATAGTTGTCGAGAGAGCAGGCATCTTCCAAGCCGCGTGCGTTCTCAGCGGCCAACGCCGTAGATGCATCAAGAACCAGGTTCACTTTGACTCCGCCTTCAGTCCAGCCGGCCACTTGCGCGGCGCGCCGAACGGGGATGTTGAAAGCTAACGTACGGTCTGCAGTGGATGCACTGAATTCCCCAAGCCCATCGGCAAAATCCGCCGCCAAGCCCAGGCTTCCCCACCCACGGGGGTGTTGCAGCCCGTTTTCATATTCGATGAAGCTCGAATCCGCCAAGGTTCAACCGGGATGAATCCGGTCGGCGCGGCGCGATCCCCCTCCAACTGCCCCTATTTTACCCGAGCCGTAACGGCATGGCTTCCGCGGAACAATCGTGAGGATCGGAGTGGTGAAGCAGGAGCGGAAATGAATCACTTCGGCCGCATCGTGCTGCTCCAGCAGATACAGGGCCTGTGGCCCCGCCCTCCGGCGGCTTCAGCTGGTAAATCGGTGGCTCGCGGCAAACTGAAAGCGGGTCCGGCCCGTAGTGTTTGTGACCTGCTTGTATGGGAAGGTATCATTGCTCCTTATGGGAACTCCGCCGATTCAGATGGCCAACCTGGGGATGGCCGATTCGCTCATCCTCATGGTGATGGCGCTTGTCGTCTTCGGACCGCGCCGGCTGCCGCAGATCGGCCGTCAGATCGGCAAGCTGATGTACGAGTTCCGCAAGGCCTCCAACGACTTCAAATTCCAGATGGAAGAAGAGCTGCGCAGCGCCGAGGATGCCGATCGCCGCAAGGCCGATGAAGAGCGCATGAAGGCGCTGGCGGTGACCGCCATCGCGCCCAAGCTCGGCTCGCCGCAGCCCGAGTCCGTAACCACTCTGGAAGGAACAGTCCCCCCCGCCGTACCGGAAGACGCGGCCGCGGAGAATGTCGCATCTCAGAGTGCCCCCGCAGAGATTGCAACCGACGCAAGCGGCTATCCCACCGGAAACCCCGCTCCTGCCGAACCCGCACCGCCCGAGACCACCCCGCGCAACACTCCGCGCATCCAGCCGCCCTCAACCGGCGAGCCGGTCGCCTCGTCCCGCCCCGGCGGCTTCCGCCCGGTGACCACCGTCGCGCTCGGGCATGGCGCCGAAGCCATCGTCGAACCGGCAGCAGAGGCCAACATAGCCGCCGACGAATCTCCCGCCCAGCCCATCGCAGCCGAAGCGCCGGCCACGCCGGAATCCGAGCAGGCGGCCCACCATGGTTGATCCCTCCGACGCCATCAGCAAGGCGCGGGCGGCGGTCAGCGAACGCGCCGAGTTGCCCGGCATGAGCCTGATGGAACACCTCGACGAGCTGCGCCGCCGCATCGTCCACTCGGCCATTTACCTCGCCGCGGGCTTCTTCATCTGCTGGTTCTTTCGCGACCAGATCGTCAACTTCCTGCAAGCGCCACTCCAGCACATCGGCAAGTCGCTGGTCTTTACCCACCCCATGGACGCGCTCAACCTTGACCTCCAGGCAGCGATGCTGGGCGGCGCCATTCTCGCCTCGCCCTTCGTCCTGTTTCAGGTGTGGCTGTTCATCGCGCCCGGCCTCTACCAGAAAGAGCGCCGCTTCGTCATTCCCTTCATGGCCGCGACCGTCGGCCTGTTCCTCACCGGCGCCGGCTTTGGCTACTTCTACGTGTTGCCGGCCGCCATCAAAATCCTCATTGTCGGCTTCGGCCATAACTTCACTCCCATGGTCACCATTGAGGACTACACCAGCTTCTTCCTCTCCGTGATCCTCGGCCTCGGCATCAGCTTTGAGCTGCCCATCCTCATCTTCTTTCTGGCTCTCTTCGGTATCGTCAGCCCCAAATTCCTGTGGACCAACATCCGCTACGCCATCCTTGCCGTCTTCCTGGTCGCCGCAATCATCACCCCCAGCCCCGACCCCTGGACCATGTGCATCTACGCCATCCCCATGCTCACCCTCTACCTGATCGGCATCGGCGTAGCCTGGTGGGTCCATCCCTCGCGCCGCAAGGCCAAGGAAGCCGCGAAAGCCGCCAAGGACTCCGCCCAATGATGCCCTTCGCGCGCTGGTTTTCTTCGTCGCGGAGGAGAGCGGCACGGCCTCAAGGGAAAGGCCATGTCTTGAAAGGGCACGGCTTTAGCCGTGCCGTTGAGGCTCACAGTACGGGAGCGGCTTTAGCCGCCGAGGGAATGCGGGCCGCCAAAGATAGATTCCCTCAGGGGCTAAAGCCAAGCTGTTCTTTCGCTCTCCTGGCGGCGCGGCTAAAGTCGCGCCCTTTCAAAACGCCGCAAGGCCATCCGCCGCAGGTCCGGGGTCTCCGCGGACAGGCCTTCGTGCGCGGGGTGGATATCCCGATCTTGGGACCGGGGAGAAGACAACGCCACTTCGGACTCGCGCTTCTGTTCGTCCTCCTGTTCACCTCCCTCACCTCCCAGGCCCAGCCCCACTTCAACGGCGTCAAAGCCCTCGATTACGCCCGCCAACTCGTCGCCATCGGCCCGCGCTGGCCCACCAGCCAGGGACATCTCAAAGCCGAAGCCTTCCTCCGCGACCGCCTCCAGCACGACCAGCTTGAAGAAGACACCTTCACCGCCTCCACCCCCATCGGCCCCGTCCCCATGCGCAACTTCATCGCGCGCTTCCCTGGCAAAAAACCCGGCATCATCGTCCTCGCAACCCACTACGAGACCAACTACCCGCTCAAGAACATCAACTTCGTCGGCGCCAATGACGGAGCCTCCACCACCGGCCTGCTGCTCACCATCGCCGACCAGTTGCACGCCGAAGGCGCCCGCAACAAGCAGCTCGACGGCTACTCCGTCTGGCTGGTCTTCTTCGACGGCGAGGAGGCCTTCCAGACCTGGTCCCGCTCCGACTCCACCTACGGCAGCCGCCACCTCGCCGCCAAATGGGGCCGCGACAGCACCCTCGGCAAAATCAAGGCCTTCATCCTTGCCGACATGATCGGCGACAAAGACCTCGACATCCAGCGCGAGTCCGCCTCCACCGGCTGGCTCGTTGACCTGGTCCGCCAGGCCGCTCACAAGTTCGGCTACGACCGTTACTTCTTCCAGACCGAGGAAGCGGTCGAGGACGACCATCTGGCGTTCCTCGACCGCGGCGTAGCGTCCATCGACGTCATCGACCTGGACTACGGCCCCAACAACAGCTACCACCACACAGTCCAGGACAC
>Ga0302275_10001015_pt1 | contig 30862 bp, 23 predicted proteins | sample III_Bog_N2_2_FD_200229 | JGI IMG/M metagenome (GOLD analysis project Ga0302275, IMG submission 200229) | Peat permafrost microbial communities from Stordalen Mire near Abisko, Sweden - III_Bog_N2_2 | ecosystem: Environmental > Terrestrial > Soil > Wetlands > Peat | place: Sweden: Abisko... | reverse complement strand
AACCACTAACGTTATTCGCGAACAATGACCCGTCGTAAATCACCTTACGTCCTAATTGCCAAAACGATCGTTTCCACGGCGATCTTCGCGGCTCTCCTATCGTGCGGCGATCCGAAAGAGGACTCTTCCGCGATTTCGATTGCGTTCAGTCCGGGCGATGCGCCTCCGGCCTCGCTTGAAACGGGAGCGTATGCCGGGGTAGCGGCGACGGTCACCGGCGATCCGCAGTTTGGTGGAGTCGAGTTCGAGTGTACTCCCGCGACTCCGGAAGGAGCCTGCGGCACATTTTCCTTTGGCAATGCCCGACGGAACATTGGAAGCACCGTTGTGATCTGTTACCTCGCTCCGCCGCAGATTCCGCCGGGGGGCACGGTCACGATCACGGCAACGGCAATCGATGATCCAACTAAGTCGGTATCGGGCATCGTGACGATTGTGAATGGCGCACCGAACCCGTGTCCTTAGAAACGGAGGATTAGGGCGATAACGCCGGCCACCACATCGTCGTTTTTGCTTCCAAGACCTGGCCTTGGATCTTAACCTCGGATTAACGCTTCTTTAGAAAGTGCAGGTTCCGCGGCAATGGACGGCAAGGAAGCCCAACCGAAGGGCATTGACTTCCGGTCCCAACCTCCGCAGAATAGATGCAGTTCTTTGCAGGCCAAACCCACCAGTGGGGGCGTCACGGCTTCGACGGAGATGCTTGCGGCCAAGAGGCATGTCGGGGTGCACACACCCGTAATCGAGTGCAAAATGATAATTGCCAATCAACAGATGGCATACGCAGCTTAATTAATTAAGTTGCCGTCCTCCGCGGCTTCGCCCGTGGGTCGCGGTCAGGACGTCACACAGCGGGCCGCTCCTTTCAGCTACGTCTGGGCTGGGAGGCTAAGATCTCAGGCTAGCGACTAGCGTTTCTTGTCCGTTCTGAGCGTGGGTCGCGAACGTCCTGGGGTAATGCCCAGGGCATGAACGTGAATAAGCATGTAGTCTCTTGACCAGTAACATTTTCGGACGCGGGTTCGACTCCCGCCGCCTCCACCACTATAAATTATTGAAAATAAAAGATTTACAGGATGATAGAAAAAATCGTACAATAAACGTACAATGGATTCGGCAAAGGGGCTGACTCCATGCTCTCGGTTTACTCCCGCCACTATCCTCCCTGCCCTTCCGACGATATCAACTACAAGCGCTGCCGCTGTCCCAAGTGGATCAACGGCTTACTAGGATCTGATGGTCCCTTCATCCGACGTAGCGCCAAGACCCGAAGTTGGGAAAAGGCAGAAGACTTCAAACGCAAACTGGAGGAGGAATTTGAGGCAAAGAAGGAAGGCCTTAAGGAAGCCGCTCGGCCGAAACCCACCCTCGTAACGGTCAAAGAGGCTGTGGCACGATTTCTCAACAGCAAGCGTAACGAGAATCTCGCCGACTCCACCTTGGGCAAGCTAACCACAATCTTTGAGAAGCAGTTCCTCGCATGGGCCACTTCCTTTGGGTTCACACACATCACTGAGATCACAACAGCCGACCTGGAGGCCTTTCGTGATACCTGGACCGATGGGCCCCTCGCGAAGAAAAAGAAACAGGAGCGATTGATCGGATTTTTCTACTACTGTCTGCGACTCGGCTGGATCAAGTCCAATCCCGCTGTTTTGTTGGGTCGAATTAGAGCGGATGGCCCGCCCACGGACTACTTTCCAAAATCTGAGTTCGACAGAATTCTGGACGCAACATACATCTATCAGCCCAAGGGCTGGGTGGAATGCAGAAATCAGGCAACTCGGCTTCGCATTCTCACGTTGCTAATGCGCTGGAGTGGGCTGGCGATCAGAGACGCCGTCACTCTAGAACGGCGTCGGCTCAATGAACACGGCGAATTGTTTTTGTATCGAGCCAAAACTGGCAGTCCAGTCTACGTTCCGCTTCCTCCGGATGTGGCTGAGGCCCTCAGAAACATTCCGCATGGCCCAAGCCCGAATCCGCGGTACTTCTTTTGGTCTGGCAACGGCTCGCCCAAATCCGTAGTTGGCAATTGGCAGCGAAGCTTTCGACGACTATTCAAGATTGCTGATCTCCGCAGCGATGATGGCTCGTTGAAACGTGCGCATCCGCACATGCTTCGAGACACATTCGCGGTCGAGATGCTACTAGCCGGTGTGCCGCTGGAACAGGTCTCGATCCTACTTGGTCACAAGAGCGTGAAGATCACCGAGAAGCACTACGCTCCGTGGGTCAAGGCTCGGCAGGAACAGCTCGCAGCCAATGTTCGAAAGGCCTGGAGCGCTCTCGATAACGGCAGAGAATCCTCAACAAGCAAATCTCCGAAGCGGGTTAAGATTGCCTGACGAACCTGGTCCTTCCGCTAGGGTCGATGCTGAGCTTGCTCGACGCAACCTTCGGTGGACAATGGTGAGGACGCGTTTCAGTCAACAGCAATATCCGATATCCAAGCTTGTGTAATTTTTCATGGTTACTGCAACGAGTCGCGTGAGGTTGACGACCATCATGCGAAACCTCTGGATGAGTACGGAGATCGTGAGCCTGGGACTGATCTTCCGCCAGGTCTGCCTGAGATTACTGGAACACCAGGTGTTGTTAGGCCGCACGTAGCTTTCGGTGAACGCGGTGTAACACGCTCTCTGGAATGCGAAGTGTGCGGTAGCGACGCTTGCGGCGTGTTTCGGGTGCGCCCCAATTGATTACGCCGTCCTCGTCTTCAAACATGTGGCGGATGGTTTTTTCGCTCAGTGCCCACAGCTTCGCTACTTCGGCGACGGAGTAATGCCGCTCCAAGGCAAGTGCCGCTTGGCTCGTGTTCTGCATTGGTCTTCTATCAATTGACTCTGCGCCCATCATTGCCTTCCCGAGTGAAACTATCGTCGATTCCTGTTCAAGTTCAAAAGCCCAAACTTATACCCATACCCAGATCCTTCTCTGGACGCTGTGACCTGGCAGCCTCCTGCTGCTGCATTGGCGCAATCGCATGTTCCGGCTTGTGTGCGCTCTGGTGCGAGATATCGTGACCAAGAGTCTGCGGCAGTTTTTCGCGGCTATTGGTGAAAATCTGCGCGTCCCATTGGCCGCGCGAGACAGCGACATACGCCATGCGACTGTTGAGCAAATCCCTGGCCGCAAGCTCCGTATCCACGTGAATAAATACTCGTTCGGCGGTCTGTCCCTGGCTGGAATGGCTGGTGACGGCATAGCCGTGGTCGAGGTGAGGATGACGGTGAGGCTTGTAGTCCATGCGGCGCCCGTTATCGAGGTTCAACCGCATTGTTCCGTCGGGCGCGATGTTTTCCACCGTAGCCAGTTCACGGTTTGCGATCTTCAACTCATGATTCGGCGCGGTGAACTGGATACGGTCTCCGACCGAGAATACCCTCTCCCGTTCACGGTACGCTGAGACGCCCATCTGGCGGCGCGGGTCGTAGGTCGTTTCACTTCCATCCGCGCGCAGCACCGTGAGCCGATTGTTTTGCGCGTCGATGTTCTTGACGCGCGTGTATTCGCCCTTGTGAATGCCAGTCTCTCGCGAACCGCGCGAATAGCGAAGAATGTCGTCAACTTGGTATTGCTGTGCCCAGGAACGATCCGCTCCGGTCATCTCCTGGCGCGGCACCAGCGTTTGGACGGAGCGTTCTTCTTTGCCCACTACTCCGCGCGCTTGCAGCTCGGCATGGATGCGCTGATTAATCTCTGTGCGTGACAGATTGTCGGGCGATACTACGAGCGTGCTCTCAGGGGACTTGGCGTACTCGCGCGCAATGGCCGTGATGCGCTCCTCACTCCCTTTTACTTCATGGACACGACCCTGCCGGTCCAGGTTGTCGATGGCCGTGCCAACCTGACCGCGCGCCAACTGCTCAACAGCTTGCTTCAGCTCTGGGTCCTTCTGTCGCACAATCTCTTCGAGACTCATCGTCCGCATTCCAGCTTCCTGGAGCTGTGCGAAAGGACGGCCCGCTTCGACCGCTTCATGCTGCCGCGTATCGCCGACCAGCAAAACCCGGTCGCTCGTATGAAGCCGTTCGATAAACTCGTGGATCTGACGAGTCGAGGCAAGCGAAGACTCGTCGAGCAGATAGAGTCTCTTCTCGCCTGTGTCCGGCTGTTCTCCCCGCGCCAGATGCCGTTGCAGAGTCGAGGTCTCGATGCCGGCCTCGGCCAGCTTCTGCGCAGCACGTGAAGTGGGAGCAAATCCTTCGACCTTGTAGCCTTCGGCCTCCACGCCTTCGCGGATTACGGCCAGTGTCGTTGTCTTGCCGGTGCCAGCCAATCCATCCAAGCCCACGATCTTCTCGCGGCTTACAAAAATGTCATCCACGACTCGGAGTTGTGACGGACTCAACTCCGCATGGCGGTCCTCGATCGCAATCCGCAGCGAAGGCGAAACCAGCATCGGATCGCGGTAGGTCCGCTGATTGCCGCTCTGCATACGTCCGATGATCTCCCGCTCCATGCGGACCATCTCAGCGGTCGTATAGATAGGCGCAGCACGGCCTTCTGCATGACCAACGGCAACGAACTCTCCGCGCTGAACGCGCTGCGCAAATTCCACCCGTACCTGTTCGTACGTTGCTTGCGCCATGCTACGACTGATTGCCGCTTGCAAGATGCTTCGTTCATCCTGCACGGCAGAGCGCTCGAAGACGTGATTGCGGGCATAGGTAACGGCCTGTCGTTCGGGCTGAAGTTCACTCTTGTTCGAGTGACGTGCATGAGTCTGTGAGTGTTCGCGTGCCTGGGCGACAATCCGATCCGCTTGATTGCCGTGTTGTTGGGCCAGTTCACGGTGCCGCTGCAACACCTCTTCTGGGGAATAGATCGCTTTGCTGTCCCGCGTGCGATGGGCAGCAACTTGTGCCGCGCCCGCGCCTTCCCTTCCAATCTCCTGCAAGTGCCTCTTGATCTGTTCTCGTCTTGGACTGGATGCATCCAGGTATTCCTGGGTGTAACCCTTGATTTCCGGCTGGCCATGCTTACCCCGCTCAATCTCATAGCCCATTCCTTGCAGCCGAATGGCAAGCTCAGAACGATATACGCTGGTCGCATACTGTTGCGACTGGAAAAGACTTCGCTCCTGAAGCGCCCGCGTCTGGCCACTCTCACGCTCGGTGACATTGAAAATGACGGCATGAGTATGAAGTTGCGGCGCAGCGTAGCCATTCACCGGGCGAGCAGTGTCATGCTCGAAGGTCGCGGCAATGAACTTTCCCGTCGTCTCGGGCGCATGGACATTGCCGATGCGCGCCTGCGTATAGCGCTCCAATTCGTCGAGCGCTACCCGAACACTCTCACGATGTGCCATACGGACGCGTTCATCGCCGCCGACAAGCGCGGTGAGAGAAACAGATTTCGGCGCGGAGAATGTTGCGTCCCACCCGGCTCGATGTTCGACGCTCGTGATTTCTTTGCCGTATTCGTTGTCGTAGGTTTTCGCCGGCTGGTGCTTGACGAGCTGCGCGCCGTTTTCAGGATGCTGGCCTTCGCTCAATCGAGCGAACTTCTCGGCACCGACGGTCCCACGCAGTCCCCACCCCTGGGCGAGCCTTCCCTGCCATTCGCTGTGCACCTGCGCGTCACGACTCCAGTAGTTCTGCTTCTCTGACACAAACTCACGGGCGTGGTAGGTGCGCGCCTGCTCTGCCGACAATGCTTTAGAAATGGTCAACATGTGATCGAGCTCTGCAGCGAGTGCTTTGTTTTGACTTAGAGTAACTATGCCTCTCACAAAATGCTCACTGTTTGTATTATTTGTTGGTTTTTTATTCAAGGCTTATGTGTGTGGAAAACCGCTATTTCATTAGTTATGTTGCCTTGCACGATTGATCGGACTTATAACTGTGGTCCGAACCGGCAACGTGAAGGCGGTGTTTATCGAGGCCAGACGTAAGGCCGATACGCTGGGCATCGGGAACCTATTTACACTGCTGATGGGAAGCAAGAGAGTATGTCATTCGCAAGTCTAAGTCGATGGGGATAGACAGAGAATATCCGACGGGAAGGAATCGAGTATGGAAGCAAGTTAGACCATCTTATCAAGGACGATGAGGCGCCTTTCACGGGGGTGCTTGGTAGCCGTCAAAGTCGAGGGTTGACGTCGTGCAAATGGAGCACATGAGCACTGCTAATAGGCGCTCGATTTCTTACGATCGGCGTGCCGACTGACTCAGTCGATCACAGCGACTTATCTCGGTTGTTCCGGTGTCTAACCCTTACTCATTTGCCTCGGTGATCCTGGATAGTTGGCCTGGCTTTCGCGGCCTGCTTTGGAAGGCTGGTAGGTCGTGTCTTCGCCCTGGCTGCGGGGTCGAATGCGCTGACTGAAACTCCGGCAATGAGGGGAGGGATAGTTGCTGTATGCGGTTTACTATCGCGCGCCGATTTCACCCGCCCAGAGGGTGCGGTTGGCCTCGACCTCGCTGTGGAGTTGGCGAGTGCAATTGGCCTAGGTTGGCAGGAATTTTGGACCAAGTAGAAGAGGCCGGTTCGGCAGCACAATTGTCCGCGGATACCGTAATGATCACCTTCCAATTCCGCCGGATATCGAATGGTGATGCCAACCTTGCGAGTGGCAGAGAACCTCAATCGAATGCCTGCCAATTCGTGCCTATGAAGTGGGTGCCATTCCGACTCATTCCCTATCCGGCAACCATTGCCGGAAGACAGAAGAGCGCAGCCGGAGGAGCAAGGATCCGTCACCTTGAACTCGACGAAAGCCCCCAGAGAATCGTGTTTCTTTCTCCGGCGGATGGGTGCCGGAATTGGCCCGCGATTTGGCCAGGAATTCGTCGGCTTTCGGGTGCTTGATCGACCCCTGTTAAAGACGAGAATTTGCGTAGTCCATCTGCTTGTCTCTGGTGCGCTCGGCTCGGGCAGAAAGAGACATTCCGAATATGGCGGGAGGGCCTTTCACGGGCGTGGGCCACGGGCTGTCAACGCCCCGGAGCGGAGCGCAGCCGGAGGCGTCCCGCGTTCTTTGCGGGACGGGGCTTGACGGGTCGTGGCCCGCGCCCGTACCCTCTTCCCGCTTCGGAATGGCTCGTTTCCTATCGCCGAGAACTCTACTGCCGACGCGCTGCCGGTTCGTTTTGTGAGGTTCTCGGGCAGCTTGCGAGATTGCCGTATTGCTTTCACAGTCACCAAAACCGCCCATTGTCGCGGTCGTATTCCAGCGAGAAAATTGTTCGGAGTTTGCCGCAAGAGCAGTGGTTCGTGCCTCAGTCCATGACCGCACAGACGCCGAACAAAGCCCAAACACACACCGGACAGCAGCACACGCGGCGGCAACGACCCCGATTCCGCAGATACGCGCAACCCTCGATGGATCAACATGTTTACGCGAAGAGCGCCCTACAGCGCCTGCCGGGAACCCAATAGTTCCCGCCCTCCCGCAACTGCTTTGTTTTCAGTGGTAACCAATGAGCTCCCAAACGTATACATACAGCTCCCTTTTGGGGATGACGTGTCAACCTTACTCCCCATGCGAAGCATGGCCGGTTTTGACTTGCACCTTTTCTACACGCCGCATCCCGCGTCGCAATAAGCCGCATCGGCCTCCATATACGTCCTCAGCCCGTCAGCCGCACGCTTTCGGGTAGCGAATCGGTGTTTTATAGGCATCGCCGGCGGCGCCTCTCGGGCCCGACCTACGCGATCGCGGCGCTCGCCCTCCTTCTAGCAGTCCTGGCGATGGCCGTGCTGGCGTGGAAGCGATTCAACCGTGCCGGCCCCGAGCCCACACAACCGCTGGCCGTGCTGCCTCTGCAGAATCTCTCGGGCGACCCGGCGCAGGAGTATTTCGCCGATGGCATGACCGAGGCGCTGATCACCGATCTGGCCAAGATTCCCGGCCTCAAAGTCATTTCTCGCACTTCGATCATGCAGTTCAAGGATTCGCACCAGCGATTGCCGGAGATTGCCCGGGAACTGGGCGTTGACGGCATCGTCGAAGGCTCCGTGCTCCGCTCGGGAGACCATGTACGAATTACCGCTCAGCTAGTACGCGGCGCAACCGATCAGCACATTTGGGCGGAGTCTTACGAACGCGACTTGCGCGACCTGGTCGCGTTGCAAGACGAGGTTTCGCGAAGTATTGCCGCGCAGGTACAAAAGGAAATCGCCGCGCCGTCGGCGCAGCGTCTGGCGACCTCGGCTGCTGTTACTCCCCAAGCTCGCGAGGACTACTTGAAAGGCCGCTACTTCTGGAATCTCCGCAGCGAAGCGGGCTATCTGAAAGCCATCGACTATTTTCAGGCGGCCGTGACCGAGAACCCTCAATATGCGCAAGCTTATGCCGGCTTGGCAGACGCCTACGGCCTGCTTGGTTCTTTGCCCACTTCAAAAGTCCCACGCGATGTGGCAATGCCCAAAGCCAAAGAAATGGCGCTTACCGCTCTGAAGCTTGACGACACCCTCGCGGATGCGCACACGTCGCTCGCTTTCGTGGAAATGCATTACGAATGGAAATTCCGGGAGGCCGAGCAGGAATTCAAGCGCGCGATTGATCTTAACCCCAACTATTCGATTGCCCATCATTGGTACGCATACGATCTCGCGGCGGTCCAGAAGATTGGCGCCAAACGCCTGGTGATTGATTCTCTGGCGGGCTTTGAGATGGCGCTGGCTCCCGGCTTCCGCGCGGACTTTCGCGAATCGCTCTACCGGATGATCACCGCCTTGACCGGAGTCGGGGTGACGATTCTAAGCACGGTTGAGGTGAACGAGTCTTTCACGGAATTTCCGTTCAGCACCTACTCGATTTCTTTTCTTACCGATGACATTATCCGGCTTCGGTATGTAAACATCGACGGCCAGCTTCGCAAGATTATGGTCGTTATCAAGATGCGCGGCGGCAACCATAGCAAGGATATCCGCGAATATGAAATCACCTCCAAAGGTGTGGTTATCATTGGCGAACGCCTCACGGATTATCAAGGCCTGATCACCGGAATTCCTGTGCATTTGAACCGATCCGGCAATAACAATAATGAAGAGCGCTCACATAAGCCGAAGGCCAAAACCAAAACCTAGAATCTGGGACTAGCGTCAGCAGCGTAGCACTCACAACGGGGAGTGGCTGGTATGGTCCCAACGGTCCAATAACCCTCTGGGCCACTCCGATGCGACACATCTCCCATATTTGTTCTAGAAGGCGAATTTCATGGCGAACTGGACCAGCCGAGGAGCCGCTGCGCTGACGACTTGCCCAAAATGGGAATCATTGTTTACTTCTCCGTCGACCGCTGCGGCTCCATAGAACTGAGCATGATTGAAAACGTTGAATCCCTCCAGCCGGAATTCTAACGATTGCGACTCGGTCACTCGCAGCTGCTTGGTCAGCGTCATGTCAAAGTTGCTGATTCCTGGACCATAGAAAAATCGCCGGGGAATATTTCCCAATTGTCCGAGTGCCTCAGTGGTGAACGCCGTCTTTGCATTGTTGAACTCGGGCCGTCCATTTCTCGGGTTAGTGTTGAGCTCGAGCGGCGCGCCATGATACTCGGGCGTATCCAACAGGTAATTGTTGATGCCGTTCCCCAGCGTTCCCAGCAGAGAATTGTCCGAATCGTCAAGCAGAGTCACGGGAAGCCCGGTGCTAAAACGAGTAGTACCGGCTAGGCTCCATCCATCCGTGAGGCGGTTCGATCGCTTGCATAGTAGATCGAAGGCCAAGGCCACTTTATAGCTGGCCACAAAATTTTGCCTCATGTCCCAAGCCGAAATCGCGCGGGTTGCCCTGAGGTTCAGCGGATTAAGCTGTTCGCCCAGATTCGAACCTTGATCGATCGACTTGCTGTAGGTGTATCCCAGCCGAAAATCCGATCTCTTCCCGACATAGCGCAAATTCGTCTCCAGCGCGTTGTAGTTGGAATTCTCAACCGTTCTTTGAGCGGTGTCCTCTCCGTAATTCGAGCCCAGGCCAACTCGCGTGCCTTGGTATTGCTGGCCACCGCTGCTGGTGATTAGAGCATCCTCGCCAAATGGGCCGCAGACCGGACTGCCCGGGGCCACCGCAGTTGGCTGGCTCAAGCTCAGGCAAAGCGCTTGATTGCTTGGATTCGTCGATACAACAGCAAGGATATGGTGGCCCTGGTTTCCCACATAACTCATGGTCAGCAGTGTGCTGGCCGTGATCTGCCGTTCGAATGAAAGCATGTAGTTTTCTGTGTAGGGAACGGCGTTGCGGTAATAAAAATAAGGATCCGCGCTGATCGGAATCACCGGCGGCCAATTGAAGGTGGTATCTGGATTCCTGGCAGACACGTTGTGCGGAGGAAAAGTTAATGGAAACGGATTCGTATTCTGGCCGCCGTCCGCGGCATTGATGAATGGCGTCGCAAACACTGGGGGCTCGGGAGTGAGATAGTTGTAGCCAAATGGGGGAACGGCATACATCACGCCCGCCGACAGGCCGGGAAACGCCGCATAGAAACTTCCGTAGCTCGCCCGGATGCTGCTCCTGCCGCTATCTCCAAAAACGGCTTTCAGAATGCCGTGATCGAATCTCGGCGCGTACGCGAGGCCAATGCGCGGAGCAAAGTTATGTGGCTTCGCCGGCGAAATCGTACTCGGGATGCCCGGATCTCCGGGAACCACCAACCCATCCGGCGCGCCGGGAAATAAGACGGACTGCCTTCCTGGGATGACCGTTTGAATGTTGTTGTATTTCTCCCAGAACGGCATTATGTAATCCCAGCGCAGACCGGCATTGATCGTCAAATCGCTTCGCGCCCGCCAACTGTCTTGCGCAAAGATCCCTGCGTACCGGTTTCGCAGATAAAAAGGTTGCCCCGAGGACTGCGTGAAATTGCTGGGTACACCGATTAGGAAATCGGCAAAGGCGGAACCGGTCTCGGTTCCATCGATGCTAAAAGTTCCGTTGAACGTTGCGTTCGGATGTTCATTCACCTGGTCCACATGAAATTGAGCGCCCAATTTCAGCGTGTGCCTTCCGATCACTTTTGAAACCGTGTCGCTCAAGTAAAGCGTATTGTTCACCTGGGTCACGTTGGTGATCGGAACTCCCATTACAAAAGAAGGAAAAACAATATTTTCCACGCCCGCAAATTGCGGCGCTTGAATCGTGAATCCTCCGTCGGCCGTGCTGGTTGAAAACCCCTGTGCTGCCTGGCTGACTCCCAGACCACCCTTGGGTTGCCCTATCACATTCGCATTCCGAAGATAGCCCGCGTGAAATTCGTTGACCGAACCCGTTCTGAAGACTTTCGCGTCCCCGAGACTTACCAGTTGAGCACGTCCGAACGTCAGCGCGTCAAAACCGGGGATACTCGCTCCGCCCTGCTGTCCCGGATACGGATTGTCGAGGTTGTAATCGTCAAAGAAATAGTACGCAGAAAGCTGGCCCCAACGTCCGGCGTTGGCGTCGATTCGCCCGGAGGACTTGTCGTCGCGCACCGTCTGCGGATACGACGAAGTGGAAAACTGATCTGCGCCAGAGTTGGGGGACGGAATGTATTGCAGCAAACCGAGCGCCGGCCCCGACCACGCGCTCGAGGGAATTATGGCATTCGGAAAAACGCAGGCGCTGCTGATCGAGCATCCCGCGGTGTAATACGGTTCGCCGGCAGAAACTCCATAACCGAACTTTTCCGAGAGAATGCTGGCTAAGTACGGTCCGCTCACCGTCGTGGGAATTGTCTCTCCGTTGACATCTGTAGTTACGAATGACGCCGCTTGATCAGACAAATTGCCGGCGCGGTCTTGCAGCGATGGAACCGAGATATTTCCGGTTTCTACGCCTTCATTCGTTCTTGTGCCCTGATAATCTCCAAAGAAATAAACCTTGCCGCGCCAGACAGGACCACCAAGCGTACCGCCAAACTGATTCTGTCGAAACACGGGCCTGCTCGGATCGAAGTAACCGCGAGCATCCAAAGCCGTGTTCCGCAAGAATTCGAACGCATTGCCGTGGAACGCGTCGCTTCCGGACTTGGTGATGACGGTCACGATCCCGCCGTTGTAATTGCCATATTCGGGATCAAAATTATTGGTTAGAACCCTAAATTCATCGACGGAATCCAGGTTCGCAACAATCGACGTCCCGCCATTCATATGTTCCTGCACGTCGATGCCATTGACCAGGAAGCCATTCGACGATTCTCTCTGCCCGTCGATCGACAAATTCCCCGGATTCAGGTCACCAGAGGGCGATAGACCTCCCGTCACTCCTGCCATGATCACGGAATTGGGAAGCAAGGTTGAAACCGGGGTGACTCCGGGTTGGATGGGCAGCAGATCGGTATAGCTCCGTCCGTTCAAAGGCAGCGAAGTCATCTGCGAACTGGTTACCAGTTCGCCCAGATGAGTTGCCACGGTATCGACTTGAGCCTCCGCATCCTCGGCCACCACACTCAAGGTTTCCGATTGCTCTCCCACCGCAAGCACGGCATCCAACTTCAGTGCAGCATCGGTATCGACCGTCAGATTCGTTTTCTTCTGGGCCTTGAAACCGGCGCATCGAATCGTCACGTCGTAGTGACCAACCGGCAGAGTAAGGAAAGAATAGAACCCTTGTCCGTTCGAAATCGCTTTATATTCCGATTTCAGCGCGACATTGACCAGCGTGATCGTTGCCCCCTCGACAACCGCGCCGCTCGGATCCTTCAGTGTTCCCGAGAGGCTGCCATTGGCCGCGGCCCATAACGCGACTGGCAAAACAACCAGAAGGACACTTGCCCCGATGCCCGGGAGTGCAACAGTCTCGATCGCATGGGAGTAGCGTTTTGCCTTTTCCAAAAGCGATCGCGTCATACGTGACATCAAGCGAGCGACGACTCCCTTTGGATGAAATCTAAATCGGGATTTCATAGGCCCCGCGAGATGGGAAGTCTTGCTTGGATTCGTGTCACGGTACTTGTGCGTCGCACGAGCGGCCCGCGATCCGGCACTGTGCATTGTAACGAATTGTAACGTGACGCTTTTTTAACGGCCTTTTTTTGACTTCCGCAAACGAAAGCCGTCCCCGGTGTGTTGCGTTCTCGCTGCGCGTATGGAGTGATGGTGTCTTTTTGCGCACAACTTTGCGTCTGCATCCTTGATCGACCTCATCGCCCTTCGACACAGCGCTCCGGACGCTTGATTTAACTTGACACTCGCTGTTGATTCGGCGATATTCGCAACTCGACGTATTGTCTAGTGATTAGATAAGGATACTTCGCATATGCCGGAAACACCATCATTACTCGCCCTCATATCGCTTCGATTCACCCATGCTCGTCGCGTACATTTTCTCTTGCTGGCGATCGTATTTGCCCTCCCCATGCACGCCACCGCGCAGACCTCATCGGAACCTTCGCTTCCCCGCGCTGCCGACGGTAAGCCCGACTTTTCGGGTTTCTGGCAAGTGATCACCTCGGCCAATTGGGACATTCAGGATCACTCCGCCCAGAAGGGCATTCCCGCGGGGCGAGGCATTGTGGCGGGGAACGAGATTCCCTATCAGCCATGGGCAGCCGCGAAAAAGAAAGAGAACTACGAAAATCGCAACACCGCTGACCCGGAGATCAAGTCTTATCTGCCCGGTGTTCCCCGGATCACCTACACACCATTTCCCTTTCAAATCGTTCAAACTCCGCAGCAGGTTCTGGTTCTCTACGAATATGTCCACGCCAGCCGCCACCTCTATACCAACGGCAGTGACCACCCCCCCGGCCACATCGACTGGTGGCTGGGAGACTCGCGAGCCCACTGGGATGGAGACACTCTGGTCTCGGATGTAATCGATTTCAACGATCAAACCTGGTTTGACCGCGCCGGCAATTTTCATAGCGACGCATTGCACGTCGTCGAACGTTACAAGTTTCTAGACGCCGACCACATCAGCTACGAGGCTACCGTTGAAGACCCAAAAGTGTTCACCAGACCTTGGCAATTAAGTGTGGTCCTGTATCGCCACAAAGAGAAAACTTTTCAGCTTCTGGATTACGAAGGCTATGCCTTTGACTACGAACAGTACTACCCGTAGGTTCTGGCTCATCGTTTTGTGATGATGAAATTCAGAAACAAGAACAACAGGGCGGGGAGATTCCCGCTTCCGCAAGAGAGGCTTTCCATGCGCATTCGATTCAATGCTTTGATGGTGGCTTCCCTGACCACCGTTATCTTCTCCCTGACGCCGATGTCGTCGTTCGCCCAACAAGCCCCGGCGTCAAGCCCAAGTACGGGTCAAAGTCCAAGCGCACCCACCACCAATAAATGGACTCCCTCCCGGCCGCCGGACGGCCAGCCCGATTTGCAGGGCTTTTGGGGCGCCGTGCCGAGTGGGACTTTTGATGTCACCGATCCGCGGACTGGCGGCGGACGCCTAGACGAGTTGCTGCGAATCCGCGCCGGGAACGTGCGCGTCCCGAAGGCGAGCCGCGTGGTTGATCCGGATCCCGATGGCAAAATTCCTTATCAGTCATGGGCCGCTACCAAGCAGAAAGACCTCGAAGCTCATATCGACGACCCCACAAAACCTGAGCATATCGATACTCAAGCCCGCTGCTTTCTCGACGGCGCTACTCGCGGATTCTTTCACTCGGGTTTCGAGATCGTGCAAGTCCCAGGATATGTCGTGTTTCTTTTCGACGGAAACAGTGAAACTCGCGTTGTTCCGCTCGACGGCGGGCCCCACGTTGGAAAGGGACTGCAACTGTGGATGGGCGACTCGCGTGGGCATTGGGAAGGTAATACTCTCGTAATCGACATCACCAATCTGAACGCAAAGGCGCGATTAGACATGGTGGGAAATTTTTATAGTTCCTCGGCCCATGTGGTCGAACGGCTCACGCGAGTGGACGCGAAGACGATACGTTACGAAGCCTCTTTCGACGACCCGACGGTCTACACACGACCCTGGAAGATGGCCGGACGCTTCGTGAGCGGGCACGTGAACGACCCAGGTTATGAGATTTGGGAAGACGCCTGCCACGAAGGGGAACGCAGCGCCGACCGTATGATCATCCCGGCGAATGTTGCGAAAGAGAATGCCGAGAGAGCGAAGACCATTCAGAAATGACGGCTAACATCATCTACTGAAGTGGGGGAGTCGAAAATCATGACCACGATCGAAAAGAGTCAATCCGCATCTTCAGGCCTTGAACGTTTGCGCAGCTTCGTTGTCGCGTTCGGCGAACTGGTCAGGTCGAGTCCCGAAGAAACAATCCTCGTTCGCGAAGGATCAATTCTTCTCAAGCAACTCGTCAGCGAGGATAACTGGTTGCCGGCGGAATATGCGGAGCCTGATCCGAATCGCTATCGCCAATATCTGCTTCACGTTGATTCACAGGAACGTTTTTCAGTCGTGAGCTTCGTCTGGGGGCCGGGACAGACGACGCCGGTTCACGACCATACCGTCTGGGGCCTTATTGGCATGTTGCGCGGAGCGGAACGCGAACAGCACTTCACGCGCGCCAAAGACGGAACCCTGAGCGAGCACGGCGAGCCTCATTTGCTGACGCCTGGGGCGGTCGATGCTGTATCGCCGACAATCGGCGACCTACATCGTGTGTCCAATGCCTTCGATGATCGGGTTTCCATCAGCATCCACGTTTACGGCGCGAACATCGGTAAGGTTCAGCGTTCGGTATATGGGCATGATGGAAGTCAGAAAAGTTTTGTCTCCGGTTATTCGAACGCCGCACCACCGAATCTATTGGATGGTCGAAGCTAAATCGATCGCGAGTTAATCGATCAAGACTTAATAGATAAACGATCGGCGCCTGCGGAAAGCGCAGCGTGTCGGTCGGAACTCTCGAACGCCAGGGAATCATGGGCCTGCTCTCCATCCGCAATGCTTCGGCCGGATCTCTAAGCACCAAATCGTCAGCCGAAGTGCGGTCAGATCTGTTGGCGCGCCGCGAGATTGCGCTGCTCGATGTGCGCGAAGAGGCTGAGCACGCGGAGGGCCACCCCTTGTTCGCCGCGAACTTGCCGCTCTCGCGAATTGAACTGGAGGCGCCCATACGCTTGCCGCGACAGAGCACTCCAATCGTCGTCTTCGATGCTGATAACAAGCAACGCCTTGCCCAACGCGCTGCAGAACGTTTGTTAGCGATGGGCTATCGCGACGTAAAGCTTCTAGCCGATGGACTAGACGGCTGGCGCAATGCGGGATTTGAAGTGTTCCGCGACGTGAATGCCCCGTCGAAAGCTTTCGGTGAACTCGTGGAGGCGCGGAAACTCACGCCCTCACTTTCCGCCCATGAGGTGAAGGGCCTGATCGATGCCAAAGCCGACATTATGATTCTTGACGTGCGGCGCTTCGACGAGTTTCACACCATGAGCATTCCGACGGCGACTTCCGTGCCGGGAGCCGAACTGGTCTTGCGTGTGCGCGAATTGGCGCCCGATCTCTCGACTCGCGTGATCGTCAACTGCGCCGGCCGCACGCGGAGCATCATCGGCGCGCAATCCTTGATCAACGCCGGCGTGCCCAATCCCGTGACTGCCCTGCGCAACGGCACCATTGGTTGGACCCTGGCAAACCAGAGACTGGAGCATGGAGCAGCACAAAAGTTTCGAGAGGTTTCGCCTGATCAGCAAGCGATCGCTGCGGCATCGGCGCGACGTGTCGCCGACAAAGCAGGTGTTGCGCGAATCGATCTACCCACAGTCTCGAAGTGGCTTGAAGATGAGCAAAGAACCGTGTATCGCTTCGACGTCCGCACCCCCGAAGAATATGGAACTGGCCACTTGCCGGGTTTTCTGAACGCTCCGGGCGGGCAACTCGTGCAAGAGACCGACTTTTTCGCGCCCGTCCGGGGGGCAAGAATCGTTCTTGTTGATGACGACGGCGTTCGCGCGAACATGACCGCCTCGTGGCTCGCGCAGATGGCGTGGGAAGTCGCGGTGGTCGATGCCGTCAGTCCGGCTGAATTCTCCGATCGTGGACTAAGGCACGAATCACCAGCGCTGCCTTCCGTTCCAAATGACGCTTGGATCGAGCCTTCGCAATTGCACGATTGGTTGCAAGATGAAAGAGAGCATGCCGTAGCCGTATTGGACTTTGCGCCCAGCCGGATCTACGCGCAACGTCATATTCCGGGCGCATGGTTTGCGCTGCGCTCACAGTTCTCCGAGGTGCTCCAGGCGGTTCCCGTCGCCGACCGCTATGTTTTGACCTCACCGGACAGCACGCTTGCGCATCTAGCGTGGCCCGAAGCCATTCCGCTCACATCGCGTCCCGTCCATCTGCTTGTTGGAGGAACGGACGCATGGAATGCACAGGGATTTCAGATCGACAGCTCCAGTCCAAAGTACGCCTCACCCCCAATTGACCGTTACCGCCGTCCTTACGAGGGTATCGACGCCACGCCCACTGCAATGCAAGCTTATCTGGATTGGGAGCACGGCCTCGTCGAGCAACTCGATCGCGACGGTACACACGCTTTTCGTGTGATTTAGAAACGAGTGCTCATTACAACAATCGTGAAACAGAAAATAGCTTTTGCTATCAGGAGATCACCGTGAGAACCGCAAACTTCTGTTCCCTGCTAGGGCGCGCAATGCTTCTATTTCTCTTTACCTTCACAGGCAACGCACTGTGGGGACAAGTTCAAGGCAGCCTTCAGGTCGGAGCCAAGATTCCGGTGATCCAACTGAAAGATCAGGATGGTAACGACAGAAGCTTCGATTCCCTCAAAGGTCCCAACGGACTTTTGTTACTCTTCAATCGCTCCGCCGACTGGTGCCCTTTCTGCAAGTCGCAGATGATCGACCTCGAATCGGCGCGGCAGCACTTTGAAGACAAAGGCATTCGGGTTGCGACCATCACCTATGATTCTCCCGCAATTCTTAAGGCCTTCTCCCAGCGACGCAACATTCACTACACCATGCTGTCCGATCCAGACTCCAAAACTATCGACGCCTTTGGCATTCGCAACCAGGAAGCTACCGGCCACGAAGTAGGGATTGCCATCCCGAATTTCTATTGGGTCGGGCCCGACGGAGTGATTCGTCAGCGCCACTCCGAAGACACATTGCTCAACCGCGTCACCGCGGATTATTTCTACGAGACGATCTTCGGCGCCGGGTCGGCTCTGGCCGCATCTGTGCCGGTTGTAGCGAAAACGCCGAATTTGAAACTGGCGCTCACTCAGTCCGACCAGGAAAGTGCTCCCGGAGCACGTTTCAAACTGACAGTGCGTCTCGAACCCGGCGACGATACTCATCTTTACGCCCCCGGTGCGGAGGTAAACGGATATCACCCCGTAAAGCTGACCCTCGATCCCTCCGATCTCTACAGAGCGGAGCCCGTCCTCTACCCCCCATCGACCATATTGGAGTTTCCCGCGCTCAAAGAAAAAGTCCCCGTGTTTCAATCCAAGACGATTGTCATCGAAGACGTCACCGCCATTCGCAGTCCCAAGACACTGCCTCTGTTTTCCGCCCAGCCCCATCTTGTCATTCGCGGTCTCCTCGAATATCAAGCCTGTACCTCCACGGTTTGCTTCAAGCCAGAGAAAATTCCGGTCGAGTGGAGTGTCAACATCAAGTCGACCGATCTCGATACGCAACGGGTTGCAGACGAATTGCAACGAAAGTGAAAAAACTCCACTTTCGAGGCTCTCTACAATAATTAAATACATGTTCTCTAGTATCTCGATAGACTTTATCTTGACAGTGGCCTATCGCTTGGTTACACTGCCTTTCAATCGTGGTGCCGCTCGCTACTCTCTGAACACGTTGCTGGACGCGTGATTTCGGATGTAGCCCCCGAAGCGGGCGCAGATCTGAACAATCAAGCCGTCAGGCGCGGATGGTGGCAGGAGTTTATACCAATCGCCTGGGACACCTTCATCGAGAGGAAAGGGCAGAACTCAATGAATAAGCAGCTATCGCATTCCACCACGGTTCCTTCTGTTTACGCAGGGGAGCGTCGATCCCATAGAACACCACTGATTACCGGGTGTTCTCTACGAGTGGTGCTAGTTCACGCTTTTTGCTGCCTTGTTTTATGGGTTGCTACGGGAGCCGCACCCGCTGCCGCGCAAGCGACTGGCGCGCTCATTGTCGGCACAATCACAGACATGGAGGGGGCGGCGCTGCCGAGTGTCGCCGTGACCGCGCGGAATCTTGACACCGGCACTACTCGCAAGACGGTGAGCGAGAACGATGGCCAGTATCGCCTTGACGGATTGCAGCCCGGCACCTATCACCTTGAGGCGGAGCGTGACGGGTTCGCGATTACGACGGTCAACAATATTCTGCTGACCGTCAACTTGGAGTTCAAAGAACCTCTCACCCTGACCTTGAAGGGCGTGCAGCAGGCGGTATCTGTAACTGCGGCGCAACCGCTTATCCTCGAGCCAACCAGCAGCCAGGCTGGCACGGCAGTCATTCAACAGGATCAGATCGACTCCCTGCCAGTAGCGGGCCGACAAGCGACGCAGCTCTCTCTCCTTCTTCCCGGCACCGGAACCGACAGCACACGGTCGCAACGGCCTGACGCGAACGTCGGAACCGGCGACGCGATGTTATCTGCAACCAACTATTTGGTCGACGGGCTGGAGAACATGATCTCCGGCGCCGGCGACCCGCGCGACAACATTCCCGAAGGTGCGATTCAGGAATTCAAGGTCACCCTTAACCAGGCTCCAGCTGAGTTCGGCGGAAGAGCCGGTGGTGTCGTCAGTGTGGCCACGAAGAGCGGCACAAATTCGTTCCACGGAGAAGCGTTCGAATACTTCCGTGACCATTACATCAACCAGACCGATTATTACTCCCAGCTGTCGTCGGACACGAACGGAACCCCGATCGCTCCCTTTAGCCGAAACCAATATGGTGGTGACGCCGGCGGAGCCATCATAAAAAATCGGCTTCACTACTTCGGCTCTTTCGAGCGGCTCGACGATAAGGAGTATTTCACCGTATTTACTGGCCAGCCTCAGGACTACTCCTCTCTCGAAGGTACGTTCCGGGGAGGCTCTTCACTGAATACTTACTTTGGACGGGCTGACTGGCAGATCAATGAGAACCAGAGCCTGTTCTTCCGCTCGTTCGTACAAAATCCAAATATTTATTATTGCAACGGATGCGCCGGCGGCACGAACTCCGCTTTCAGCGCCGGCGACCAGGGCGTTCAGGGATGGACGGAAGCTGCCGGCCACACCTGGGTAATTTCGCCTCGAGTCGTGAATCAGCTCAACGTACAGGTTGCGGTATCCAAGCAATCCAGTCTGTTTGACCCACGCTACACTCCGGCAGCAGCCTATGCCGCCGGGGGCAGCGCGGTCTTCAAGTTTCCTAGCATGACGTGGGGATTTACTCCGGGCACACAATTCCAAGGCCACTATCAGGAAGTCGTTGAGGCGCTATCGATCTCGCATCATAATCACAACCTCAAGATCGGTGGAGACATCTTGAATGTTCCCCGCGAGAATCAAGCAGTCGCTGCGCCGCTCGGCACGTGGACTTTCAGCAAGGACATTTACTTCAATCCCACCGATCCAAATTTTGACTGGTCCAGCCTGCAAGCCGCCAATCCCACAAAGTTTACCTCTACCTTTAACACCATTCCGTTTGTCGATGAGAGCACCCGGTACAGCGAATACATCCAGGACGAATGGAAAGTGCGGCCGAACTTCACCCTCAATCTCGGACTGCGCTACGACCTGCAGACCCGTATCTGGTTAAACCAGTTGAAGCAGTCCGACTACTCCACGCCTCTGCCCTATGTTGATTTCGGCCACGGCGGCGACAGGCACAACGTAGCCCCGCGGGTCGGCTTTGCGTGGTCGCCGTTTGCCAGCGGCCGTACCGTCGTGCGCGGCGGATTCGGAATTGTCCGGGAAGACATTCAAGACCTTTGGATGGACCAGGAAATTTATGACATCCATCAGATCAGTGTTCAGTTCACCAAGCCTACCTTCGCAGCTTCCACCGCCTATTACGCCGATCCCAACGGCCTCGGCCCAGGACCGTACCCCACCACCGCCGCGCCAAACATCACGGTCAATGCAAGCAATCTTGTGAATCCGCCATTCTATAACTCAAGCTTTGGCGTTTCGCACGAACTGACAAGTGACCTCGCGCTGCACGTGGATAGCGTCTATTCGAAAATTACCCACATACCAGTCAACAACAATATCAACACACCCGATCCGACCACAGGACTGCGCACGCTTCCAAATTGGGCAAATATTACGCAGATCCAGCCGATCGGAACTTTCGGATACGAAGCGCTCTACGTCCGCCTCGACAAGCGCCTCAGCCACCGCTACCAGTACATGGTGTCGTACACCCTGTCCAAGCAATACGACAATTTCAATACAGCGGCCGGCTCGGTTCCGGGGAGCATCACGAATTACTACACGCCGGGCAACGACATCGGGCCCGCCCCCGCGGATCGTCGTCACAACCTGGTCACCAGCGGCTCCTTCAATGCTCGTTACGGCATCAACATTGGGGCCATCTATACCCTGCGATCATCCCTTCCTTTCAGCGCGCTAGCGGGCGCCACCCTACCTAACAATAAAGATGGCTTGACCACCGACTACGTTCCGGGCACCACGAGCGAGCAGGGCAATCGCAATCTGAATCTCGCCGCGGTCAACGCTTGGCGCGCCCTGAACGGATCCCTGCCACCTATCCCTGCGTCGCAGATTGAGAGCAGCCGTTACAACCAGCTCGATATGCGTGTTAGCAAGCAATTTTCATTCACCGAGAGCAAGAAACTACAAGTAATCGGCCAGTTATTTAATGTAGCCGGTACGAATAACTTTGGGGGCGTAGGTTCCACCCAGGTCACTAATAGTCTTTCCAGCAAGTTCGGAGAGATTCTAAGTGCCCTGCCCCGCCACCAGGGAGAGTTAGCCGTGCGTTTTGTTTGGTAGCGATTCAATACGCAATCGTGGGGAGGTTATTGTGGGGAATCATGGGAAAGCTTAGTCAGATAGTTTTGCTCGCTCTACTACTGTTCCAACTGCCGGGCGCACTCCGCGCGCAAGATTCGAAGGCTGTACTGGACGCCGCCTCAACAGCCATCGGTGCCGCGAATCTGAAGTCGATTCAGGTCTCGGGCAGAGGGTTTGACTATCTGTTCGGGCAAGCCTACGACGGAGATTCTCCGTGGCCCAGATTCAACGTCTCCAGCTTCAAACTCACCATTGACTATACCGTTCCGGCAATCCGCGACGAAAGGACGCGCAGTCAAGCGCAAAGTCCTCCACTTGGCGGCGGCAATCAACCAATCACCGAGCAGCGTCAGGTCTGGCTGCTGAGCGGCAACTATGCTTGGAACCAAGGGGTTCGCGGTGCCGCGACTCCCAGTGGGTTAGAACGCGATTTGCGCACCGCCGTCGAAGCACGGCAGACGCAAATCCTTCTCACACCGCAGGGCTTTCTCCAAGCCGCGCAGTTGAACAACGCAACCGTTACGACGAGGACGGTCGGCGAATCCCGAAAAACCGTGGTCTCATTTACAGCCCCTAACAAAGTCAAGCTTGAGGGCACGCTCAACGAGCAAGATCTAGTCGAACGGATTGAAATCTGGCTCGACACTCCTGTTCTTGGCGACACCTTATTCGAAGCCGTCTTTTCTGATTACAAGGATTTCGGTGGCGTGAAGTTTCCCACTCACATCATTCAGCGGGAGGCCGGATATCCCGTGCTCGACGTGAACATTACAGATGTAAAACCGAATGCGGCCGAACCAATCGAAGTTCCTGACAATATCAAAGAAGCAAAATCGCGCACAGTACCCGAGATCAAGCCGGTGAAAATCGCCGAGGGAACCTGGATTATTCCCGGCGAAGATTACCATGCCTCGAAAAGCATCGCCGTAGAATTTCGCGACTACATCCTGGTCGTCGAAGCGCCCGACAGCGAAGAGCGATCGATCGCCGTAATCGATGCCGTCAAGAAAACCATCCCCAACAAGCCGATCAAATACATCGTCAACACCCATACCCATTTCGACCACTCCGGAGGCTTGCGCACCTACGCAGCCGAGGGCGCGACGATTGTTACGTGGAACGGCAACATTCCTTACTACGAAGAAGTTTGGGCAAATCCCCACACGATCCATCCTGACCGACTGGCGAAATCGGGACGCAAACCCATATTCGAAGGACTAACCGGCAACCGGATATTTAGCGACGGGTCGCAGGAGGTTGTTGTTTACCACCATTCCGGCAACTATCACAATCCCGGAATGCTCTTGATCTTCCTGCCCAAGGCCAAAGCTCTGATCGAAGCGGATTCAGTCAATCCCCAGGTCAATCCGAACGAGCCTCCGACGGCGATTCCGAACCTGGTGCAGTTCTACAGCGTCGTACAGCACCTGGGTCTTGATGTCGATCAAATCATTCCGATCCATGGACGCACCGTCACGCTGGACGAAGTCCGCAAAGATGTTGACGCCTATAAAGATTCGCAATTGTGGCAACAATAAACAAAGGGAGCATTTATGAAAATGTCAGGGCTGTTTGTTTCGCTGGTTATGCTTTTGGCCGCGGCACCGTCGTTTGCGCATCATTCTTTCTCGTCAGAGTTCGATATCAATCAGCCAGTAACTTTGAAAGGAACTCTTACGAAACTCGAATGGATCAATCCCCACGGATGGATCTATATCGATGTCAAGGGAGCCGACGGAAAAGTAGTGAATTGGGCCATCGAAACGGGTGGCCCGAATGCGCTACTCCGTCGCGGCGTTCGGAAGACCGATTTTCCGCTGGGAATCGAGTTGACCATTCAGGGGTATCGCGCCAAAAGCGGTTTACCGGTGGCCAACGGCAGAACTATCACTTTGCCGGATGGACGAGCTCTTTTCGCCGGATCGTCAGGTACGGGAGCTCCACGTGACGGCGCCGACCCGACTGAGCCTCAGAGTAACTGATACCAGTATCCGCCGAACACCTTGTGCTTTGAACTAAGTGGCGGGTCCCCACTTCTCGATCGTGTAGAGAAGTGGGGAGCAACAGCAAGCTCCCCTAAGCTTCCCAACACCGTCGTGCTTATCGAACTCAATAACGTCTCGAAGACCTACCCCATCGAAGACCGGGGCGAATTGCTTGCGCTGAACGATGTGTCTTTTCTCGCCGAAGCAAAAGAATTTGTATGTCTCCTCGGGCCGTCCGGATGTGGCAAGTCGACCATCTTGAAACTAGTCGCTGGACTCGAATCGTCCGATCAAGGCACCGTCATGATCGACGGGAAGGCTGTTACATCGCCCAGAAAAGGCTGTGGCATGGTCTTTCAGGACTATGCTCTATTTCCATGGTTAACCGTGCAGCAGAATGTGAGCTTCGGTCTGGAGCTCCACAGCCGCGATAAAGACGCCATTCATGAGATAGCGACACGGTTTATCAATCTCGTCGGATTACGTGGATTCGAAAAGGCACTGCCTCGTCAGTTGTCTGGAGGAATGAAGCAGCGCGTTGCTCTCGCTCGAGTTCTCGCGATGTCACCGTCCATCCTTCTCATGGACGAACCGTTCGGCGCGCTGGATTCTTTTACACGCATGGAAATGCAGGAAGAGCTGGTCAACCTTTGGCAACGCCAGCCATTCACCACCCTTTTTGTAACTCATGACATTGAGGAGGCGGTTTACCTGGCAGACCGTATCGTCGTCATGACGCCCCGGCCGGGCCGCATCAAGACCATAGTCCCAGTTCCACTGCAGAGGCCGCGACAGCGCACCGACTATCGATTCACCGAGATCCGTAATCATGTGCTCGAACAATACGAGCGATCCGGCTCAGCCGTTGTGAGCTACGGCGTTTGAAAAACCAGATGACTAGCACTGAGAGATCTGAATGAAGAAACCCGTCCTGCTCCTGATTGCTCTGCTGGTGTTGGTTGTCGTATTTGTTGCTGCCCTCCATCATGGGGCCTCGCGACTTGGGACCTCGCGGCTATCGACCGCCGCAGACCGATCCGAGCCCGGCTCGGCAGGCGTCGTAAAGATCGGCACCAACCGCGCCCTCGGCACCGTCACCCCCTATGTCGCCTTAGAAAAAGGTTTATTTCAGCAACAGGGGATCCGCGTCCAGATTGTCGACTTCGATGACGTCACTACTTTGATGGAAGCGTTCGCCTCCGGACAACTCGATGTCGCGCTGGTCGGAATCGCATCTCCCGCCATCTGGCAGAGCAAAGGTGTCAAACTAAAAGTAGTCGCCGCCGCCAATGGTGGTGGGCATGTCTTGCTGACGCGCGCAGGAACCGGCATAGACAGCCTCCAGCAGTTGAAAGGAAAAAAAGTCGCAACTCCCAAGCCAGGTACCGTCACCGACACCCTGTTCCGTGCTCATCTTATGCGCGAACTGGCCGGACTCGATCCTGATAAAGATATTCAAATCGTGCCGAATGTATCGGCGGCTGACATGCCGACCGTGCTCTTTGTGTCGCGTGAGGTAGATGCGACGATCACCTGGGAGCCTTTTGCCAGTCAGGCTGAAGCCAAGTACAAGGACGCCAAAGTCCTTTTCGACTCCGCTAAGGAGTGGCGTAAAACCAATCCCGACTCCAAACACCTGTATCCCGTGAACGTTGTAATCGCAAGGCAAGGTTTCATCGATGCCCGACCCGATGATTTACGAAGGTTCTTGGCCGCTTATGTGCAAGCCATCCAGTTTATCAACGGACAACCGGAAGAAGCCAACGACATTATCAGCCGCGTCATTCAACTGGATAAGACCATCGTCGTAGCAGCACGGACGCGTATCGACTACACCGCTCAGGTCGACACCGTTGCCTCTCTGAAAACCCTCGAATGGTCAAAGCAGCTTGGCTATCTCGCTGAAGTGCCGTCAGCGGAAAAACTCTTCGACCTGAGTTATCTGCCGAAGGAGTTGGCACAATGATCAAACGGCGGAAGGCGCAACGTCTCTGGCAAGGCTCGCTGGCGCTCGTGATTTTCGTTTTCATATGGCACATCGCCTCCACGACCGGACTTTTTGGACACGTGCCGCCAGAATATTCTCAGCTCTTACTCCCGCCGCCCAGCGTGGTTTTCAAGGCGCTTTTCGAGATGGCCAGGACTGGCTACCTCTGGGACCATGTTTCGGTCAGCATCTTACGAGTCGCCATCGGCTTCTCTCTGGCAGTAATCATCGCGGTCCCACTCGGCATCGGCATGGCACTTTCTCGCTCCTTGAACAACTTTGCCGAACCCCTCGTCCGGATTTTCTCTCCCATCCCCGGGGTTGCCTGGGTTCCACTGGCAATTCTGTGGTTTGGATTAGGAGACGAGGCCGCCATCTTTATTATCGCGGTCGGATCCATATTTCCCGTCCTATTGAATACGATTCAAGGTGTTCAGGATGTAGACACCCATCTAATCAACGCCGCTCGCATCATGGGAGCCAGCCACTCGCAGATCGTCCGCCGCGTCATGTTTCCGAGCCTCGTGCCATACCTGGTTACTGGCTTTCGCACCGGACTTGGATTCGCCTGGCGGGTCGTGATTGCTGCCGAGTTAGTCGGAGTTCCCAAAGGCATCGGCTACATGCTCACGATTGGAAGAAGCACCGGCCGGACCGAAGTCACGATCGTCACGATGATTGTGTTGGGCGTCTTGATGCTGACAGTCGAGGAAATTGTATTTGCTCCTCTGGAACAACTCACCAGTTCGTGGCGCCGGACAGCAACTGCATGAGGTCGTTTTGAGGATCATTGCAGGCAGTCATCGGGACGGTGTTGGCAACTACTCGATGATTGAATGGCCGCAAATAGTCGAGTACAACAATTGACGTACTCGTCATGACGATAGAGTCAGCACGCTCTCGAAGATAGGCGGTTTACAGCATGAACATTCTCTTGCACTTTTGTCAGTGGATCTACTCGACATCCCTGGGAACCAGCATACGCGAATCCACATACGTATTTCCCATCATCGAGACAGTCCATACTTTGGCGATCGTTCTATTGGTGGGCACGGTCGCGATGGTAGACCTGAGGCTGCTGGGCTTAGTGCTGAAGGAGGAGCCCGTCTCTCAAGTCGCCGGCCAACTCCTGCCCTGGACGTGGGCCGGCTTCGCCATAATGTTCGCCAGCGGCGGACTATTATTTGCTGCCGAGGCCGCGAAGATTTACGGCAATCCTGCATTCCGCTTGAAGCTGTTGCTTCTCTTCCTCGTCGGATTGAACCCGCTAATCTTTCACTTCACCATTTACCGAAATGTTTCTTCCTGGGACACCGCGCCCATTACTCCGGCGCGCGCCCGACTTGCCGCCTTTCTCTCTCTATCGCTTTGGGGAGGAATCATCATCACAGGACGAGCCATCGCGTATTTTCATGCAGGCGCGTAACAGCTGGGACCGCGCTAGGTGTTGCCGCATCATATCGTGAGAATTGTCAGACAAATCAGTACCAATTGCACCGCCAACCGACGACGAGAGGGTGACCAAACAAGGGTGATTACGCAATGTCGTTTCTCAATCTATTTCATTGGTTAAGTCAGACGTGGATCGGCATTGTTATGCGCGACTCTACCTGGGGATTTGCGATCGTGGAAATGTGTCATCTCCTCGCTCTCTCAATCATGGGTGGCACCGTCCTAATACTGGATCTACGCCTGCTCGGGCTCGGCCTGCGTAGGCAATCCGTTTCACGCATTGCGCAGGAAGTGTGGCCGTTGTTCACCGTTAGCCTGATCGGCATGGTGATTTCCGGATCGCTCCTGCTATCTTCAGGCCCGATGCGCTATTACTACAACGAAGCATTTCGTTTCAAGATGCTACTGACGATCCCGACAATTGTTTTTCAATTTGCGCTAATTCATTTTGTGGGCTCGAAGAAAGATGACCGCACTCCGGTGTGGTCAAAGGCCGCCGCGGTTGTTTCGCTGATGTTATGGCTCAGTATGGGGCTTGCTGGACGCGCAATCGGCTTCATTTAAAACGCCCGAAAGGACCGCAAGGCGATTGCTCGGCAAACTGCACCAGGAACTGAAAGGATTTTTATGATACACAAACTGGTTTGTCTTTGCCTCGTAGCCACCAGCTTCGCCATCGCCTCCGTGACCGCAGACGAGGTTGCGAGCCACAAAGAGCGCATGGACACCGCCGAAGATCTGAAGGCCGATCTCAAAGACGCGCTCGATGCAGGTTCCGCAGCCAAAGCCGGTCAATCGGCGGATGAGCTAACAAAGGTTCTAGAACAGGAAGAGCAATATTGGATTAAGACAAAATTAGACGACGCCATAAAATTGGCGCAAATCAACATGGCCGATTCAAAGCAAATCGCTACGGATGCCAAAGCAGGCAAGATCGACGATGCCAAAACGGTTTATAAACAACTGCAGAAGACCTGCACCGAGTGCCATGGTTTACATCCGGAACAACGGGTAAAACCAGAGTAGCCCCCACCGTTGTAGGGACCAAGCTCTGAGCTAACGGTGGCCGCGTTCGGCCTGAATGCGCAGCAGGGCTGCCACGAGCGCGTCAACGTCTTCGTATGTGTTGTAGAGTGCCAGCGACGGACGCACGGTAGTCTCCACTCCGAAGCGCCGCAAAATCGGCTGCGCGCAATGATGTCCCGCGCGCACCGCGATTCCTTCCTGATTCAGCGCAACACCGACATCTTCGGTGCGTAACTCGTCGAGCACAAACGAGAGCACGCCTGCCTTCTCGCGTGCCGTGCCGATCAATTTCAGTCCCGGCACGCTGAGCAGTCCGGCGGTCGCATAGTTCAGCAGTTCGTGTTCGTAAGCGGCAATGCTCTCGATCCCAACTTCTTCGACATAATCCAGCGCCGCGCCGAGGCCCACCGCGTCTGCGATGTTGCCGGTACCGGCTTCGAAACGCGCAGGCGCCGCATGATACACCGTCTTTTCGAACGTCACGTCCACGATCATATTGCCGCCGCCCTGCCACGGCGGCATATTGTTGAGCACATCAAGTTTGCCGTAGACCACGCCGATTCCTGTAGGACCGAAAACCTTGTGTCCCGAAAAAACATAAAAGTCGCAATCGAGCGCCTGCACGTCAGTCCGCATATGCGAGACTGACTGCGCGCCATCGACGAGCACGCGAGCTCCATGCCGGTGCGCCATCTCGACCATTTCGCGAGCTGGTGTGATGGTTCCCAAAGCATTCGACACCTGGCTGAAGGACACGATGCGTGTCCGGGGACTCAATAACTTTTCGTACTCCTCGAGAATCACTTCACCGCGATCACTTACGGGAGCAACGCGCAGGCGCGCGCCCTTCTCGGAACACAGTTGTTGCCAGGGCACGATATTGGCATGGTGCTCCAGCCACGTAATAACAATCTCATCGTCTTTCTGGACGTTCCGGTGTCCCCAACTCTTGGCTACGAGATTGATCCCCTCGGTAGTTCCGCGAACAAAAATGATCTCGCGCGTCGAGGAAGCATTCATAAAACGACGTGTTTTTTCGCGCGCGCTTTCGTAGGCATCGGTAGCGCGCGCCGCGAGTGTATGCGCCGCCCGATGAATGTTGGAATTTTCATGCCTATAAAAATAAGATAGCCGGTCGATGACGGCGTTGGGCTTCTGTGTCGTCGCAGCGTTGTCGAGCCAGATCAGCGGGCGTCCGTTTACCTCTTCTTGCAGGATCGGAAAATCCAGCCGGATTAACCGAGCGTCGAGCGGACGTTTGGAGCGATCCAGTGCCTCTGGCGCCAGACCGGGACGGAACTCAAACGACTCGACTCCGGGCTTCAAAGAATCCGTTGGCTGCGGCGCCGCTGCGTTCCCAGTCAATGGACCGCCGAATGGCGGCACAGTTCCCGCCGTCGAATTGGCAACAGGAAGATTAGGAAGTTGCGACGGAGCAGCCGACGCGCCCGCAGGTGCGGTGAGCGGGGCGCGAACCTCGACCTCAGTCGGAACCGTAGTAGGCATCGACGAGGGCGCACTCGGAGTACCGGGAAGCGATTGCATTCCGGGCAATCCTGGAAACGAAAACAATTCGCTCAGCGACGGAAATTTCGTAGCGCCGGCATAAGCTGTTTTTTCTGCCGCGGTTGAAGGATTTCCACGACCATCGCCAGTCGCAGTTTCGGCCGGTGCCGACGATGGGGGTGCAAGCGTGCCAGCTGAAGTCGGCTCAGGAATACTGGCTTGAGGTGCGGGAGGAATCGTGCCCAGAACCGGCTGCGACGCAGGTACGCTCGGTTGTGACGGACGCGCCGCTGGGATTCCGGGGATCGAGGCACCCGGTACCCGTGGAAAAGAAAAAACGTCGCTGAGTCCTGAGAAATGAGGTGGTGCCGTCCCAACCTTACTCCCCATGCGAAGCATGGCCGGTTTTGACTTGCACCTTTTCTACACGCCGTATCCCGCGTCGCAATAAGCCGCATCGGCCTCCATATACGTCCTCAGCCCGTCAGCCGCACGCTTTCGGGTAGCGAATCGGTGTTTTATAGGCATCGCAAAGCGCGGCGAATCGGCGGGCTAATTGGGGTAGGAAACGGCCGCCAATTGGATCGGAATCGGGCCACGAATCGGGAGCACAAAGAACAGCGAATCGGATCGGGATCACGGCACGGATCGGTGTTCTCGTTCAGAATGATTCGTGACACTCGAATAGAGTGTCAAAATGCAAATTCGCAAGGGGACTCACCGGAAGAACCCATCGGCGGACAAGTTCCGTGGAGTCGATGACTTCGTACTGCTTCCCTTCGCTAATCCTCTCAGGAGAGGACATCGGCTGTCGATTGTCGCGGCTGTATCTCACCATAGTGTGAATGTGGTGGTGAAAGTGGTGGATGAGTGCGCAACTGATATGGCCCATCTGCGGTCACGGTGGGAACGACGGGGTTTTGGATCGTGTGCGGGTTGAGTTCGTATGCCCGCTCGATACCGTTATCGTAATTGGTGGTGAAGATGGCCCGCCAAGGTCGGGTGGTAAGCCAGCGGACATCGTCATTAGGGGTTATATC
>Ga0302275_10001012_pt1 | contig 30869 bp, 26 predicted proteins | sample III_Bog_N2_2_FD_200229 | JGI IMG/M metagenome (GOLD analysis project Ga0302275, IMG submission 200229) | Peat permafrost microbial communities from Stordalen Mire near Abisko, Sweden - III_Bog_N2_2 | ecosystem: Environmental > Terrestrial > Soil > Wetlands > Peat | place: Sweden: Abisko... | reverse complement strand
CCCGCCGCGATCCCCGCCATGGCGAGTCCCGTGCGCTTCATTGAAGTTTGGATGGCGGCTTCGTGGGGTCGAACCCAGGCATCTTCGGGATAATGTTGTGGGGCGGGATCGAATAAGGGAAAGCCCTCGGGCGTCTCGGCTGCTTCGCGGAGCGCCATTTGGACGATTTCGGCAAGGTGCAGCGCGTGCCGGTCGGTTTCCTGGGCAATTTGCTCGCGGCAACTGAATCCATCGGCGACGATAAGCCAGTCGGTGGGAGCCTGACGCACGGCTGGAAGCAATTCGAGTTCGCCAATGGCTTTCGACACGTCGTATTTCTCTTTCTCGAAGCCGAAGGCTCCCGCCATGCCGCAGCAGCCGGGAGCCGGCGCGGTGAAACGAATTCCCATGCGGCCGAGGACCGACTCTTCGGCGCCCATCTTCATGATGGCTTTGTGATGGCAGTGACCATGGACCAGAGCGTGGCGTGGCAGTTCTGGCAGCCGACAATTTATAGCGTTCAGTTCCAGAAATTCGCTCAACAAGAAGACTTGCCTGGAGAGTGCATTGGCGCGTTCGTCATTCGGAAAAAGATTGGTCAGTTCGTCGCGAAAGACCGAGGCGCAGCTCGGCTCAAGGACGACAATCGGCGTTTTCATTTCGATTTCGGGTTCGAGTTCGTCCATGATCTGGAGGAGCAGCCGCTGGGCGCGATCGAGCATGCCGACATCGTAGAGCGGGCGTCCGCAGCATAGATGCGCGCGCGGGACAGTGACCTCGAAACCGGCAGCCTCGAGAACCTCGACCGCGGCTTTGGCGGTCGATGGGAGGAAATGATTGTTAAAAGTGTCGGCCCACAGAAGGACAGAACCTGCGGGACTTTGTGCGGGAGCGCGGCCGAGGCGTCCGTCTATTCGCGAGTTTTGAAGCTGCCACCATTGTTTGAATGTCTGCGGGGCGAAGGCTGGAATGCGGCGCTGGGCGGGGATTCCGGCAGCCAGCTTCGCCAGATCCCGCAGTCCCGGCAGCTGGGTCGTCAGGTTGACGAGACCCGGCATATGCGAAGCAGCGCGCACCCACAGGTCAAAGTTTGCGAGCACTTTGTCATTCAGCGGGCGGGAATTCGTTTCATAGTAGTGCGAGAGAAACTCAGATTTGTAAGTCGCGACGTCGACGCCGACCGGGCAATCGCTCTTGCATCCCTTGCAGGCGAGACAAAGGTCGAGCGACTCTTTGACCGCTTCGTTCTGCCATCCGTCGCGGATCACATCGCGCTTCGTCATTTCCCACAGAAGGTGCGCGCGCCCGCGAGTGGAGTGCTCTTCGTCGCGAGTAACGCGGTAGCTCGGACACATGACTCCGCCAGCATCGCGACGGCACTTGCCGACTCCTACACAGCGGAGCGTGGCGGAAGCTAAACTGCCGTGGTCGTCGGGGAATTTGAAATGCGTCTCGGGCTGCCATGGAGCATAGGAGGCTCCGAGGCGAAGATTTTCGTCGAGGCGATAGGGCTCGATGAGCTTGCCCGGGTTCATCTTCCAATCGGGATCCCAGATCGACTTGAACTCGCGGAAGGCCTGCATGAGTTCGGGACCGAACATCTTGGGAAGAAGTTCGGCGCGAGCCTGGCCGTCTCCATGTTCACCCGAGAGCGAGCCACCATAGCGGACTACGAGATCGGCGGCTGCTTCCATGAACTGGCGGAACTTAGCGACGCCCGCAGTCGATTCAAGATCGTAGTCCATGCGAGTGTGAACGCAGGCGTGGCCGAAGTGTCCGTAGAATGAACCACCGTAGTGGAAATCCTGCATTAATCGTCGCAGGTCGCGAAGATAGGCGCCAAGTTTTTCGGGGGCGACTGCGGAATCCTCGAAACCTTCCCAGCGAGGCGGCTGGCCGGGAACGTGGGAAGTGACGCCGAGGCTCGACTCTCGGACCTCCCAAATTCGACGAGCCTCTCGCGGATCGGGGAACAAGCGAAAGTTAGGCAGAATCGAAGAGCGATCGAGTTCAGCCATCAGACGGCGCGCCTGCGATTCCGCCTCGGCGATCGTGTCTGCGCCAAACTCGACCATCAGCCATCCGCCGCCTTCGGGCAGCAGCGCGAGTCCCTCGAGATTCACCCCTTGGCGGCGACTGGCATCGACCATGATGTCGTCGAGACCTTCCAACCCGATCGGGACGTGCTGCATGATCTGCGGGACGTGATCGGCGCAGATATAAATGTCGGGCCATCCAATGACGAGCAACACGCGGGCTTGGGGACTTTCGACGAGCCGGCAGGTCGCTTCGAGAACCGTGACACACGTGCCCTCTGACCCGACCAGCGAGCGCGCGACATGGAAACCATTCTCGGGCAGCAGATAATTGAGGTTGTATCCAGAAACGCGGCGGGGAATGTTGGGGAATTGGAGGCGCACTTGCTCGCCGTGCCGATCGGCCAGCGACCGCAGGGCAGAATAGATTTCAGCGCGCCGTCCGCCTTCGTGCCGGAAGCGATCGAAGTCGGCCGCGGTTGTGGCGCCCACTTCCATGCGATCTCCGCGATAAGTCAGGATTTCAAGCGACTCGATATTCTCGTCCGTCTTACCCGCCATGATGGAGTGCACGCCGCAGGAATTGTTGCCGATCATGCCTCCGAGGGTGCAGCGGTCGTGCGTGGCGGGATCGGGGGCGAAAGTGAGGTGATGCTTCTCGGCCTCGGCACGCAACTGATCGAGCACGACTCCGGGCTCGACGCGCGCGATCCGGCGAACGGGATCGATCTCGAGAACACTGGCCATGTATTTTGAAAAGTCGAGGATGACCGCTGCGTTACAACATTGGCCGGCGAGCGAGGTGCCTCCGCCGCGCACCAGGACGGGAGCGTTGTGTTCGCGACAAAGGGCGACGGTCGCGATTGCGTCCTCTTTATCGCGCGGAATCACCACGCCGATCGGAACCTGGCGATAGTTGGATCCATCTGTCGCATAGAGGGCGCGGCTGCCGGAATCGAAACGAATCTCTCCGCGCAAATGGCGGCGGAGAGCCGCTTCCAGGGCGGAGGCGTCAAGTTGCTCGGAACGGGCCGGTGAGGCAATCGTGTCCTGTGGCATGGGGGTACAAGACATCTTCGAGGATGCGGGCGCTGGGCGCAAGTGGGATTGCACAAGTGAACGGAAGAAGCCGCGGCAGAGGCTATCGCGACTGGTCAGGATATGGTGCAGGGTGAGACAGCCATTTTGTGGACTGCCTGCAATACGCGGCAACGTTGGTCGACAGATACGTCTCCCATTCGGGCCGATCCTCGCCTCGCTCCGTGGCGAACCTGGCCAGGGCGTAGCCATACATCTTCTCTGAGAGATAACCAAGACACTGCATGGACCAGCCCTGCGATCTCACATCCTGATGTTGTTCGAATTGAGCCGCCGCATTTGCCGTGAAGATCCCCATCCCCAGGAATACCGTGGTGAGGTCGGTGAAGGTTCCATGTCGGGCCATTCGCGATCGACGAGTTTTCCTCCGAGCAGAATTACATGCGCCAGTTCGTGCGCCAGAGTCGCGACAACCGCGAGCGGATTCTTCAATTTAGAACTTTGGATCGCGATAACCATTCGAGACTGATCGGTGGCGCCAACATAGAGACCAGCTATTCCGCTTGTATCGCCGCGCCAAAATGGCAGGACCGTATGAAGTGCGCGCGCCTGATCGGGGATGACTTCGAGATCGATCTCCCTTTCATCGACCTGCATGTAATCGCATATTCTTTGGAACATCACGTCGACGGCTTCATCCGTGGCTTCGTAAGGGTCGGGGAAGTACTCGGCGACTGGAAGAATGACCTCGGCTTTAAGCATCCGTGACCGGCCCAGTAACATTGACAGCTTGTCAAAACTGGCGTCGATCCAGAGCCGCTGTTCGTCGGTGACTGGAAGCTTAGGTCGGAAACCAAGCATGGATCGTAACTAGACTTACCGCCAGGATCGCGTAAGATAATCCGCCATCGAAAGAGAGAGCAGAATCGCAAGGAAGAAGAAACCGGAAACAACTACTGCGGCGGTCAGCTTTTCGCTCGCCCCCTTAACGTGCATAAAGAAGATGACGACGAGGGACGCTTTAATGGTGGCAATCAGAAGCGCCACGACCGGATTAAAAGGACCAAGGTTGATGAAAGCAGCGCCAACCGTGGTCGCGGTCAGGATGAGCAGGGCTATGCCGATCGCCAGATAAAATCCCTGCGAGTGAGTAGTGTGCTCGTGTTCAACTTGATCGTGTTCGACGTGTTCTTGTCCAACCATGGCGACCCTCAAGACCTGCTTTCGTATAGATCTTCTGCGTACTAACCGCGCGATCTACGCTTCACGAATGTCTGCTAATCAAGTACAGCAACGGAAACAGATATATCCAGATGATGTCGACCAAGTGCCAGTACAGGCCGGCGTTCTCAATGGGCGTGAAATAGTTCGGAGTGTAATGGCCTTTCCACGAAAGCACGGCTAGCGTGCCAAATAGGCCGCAACCTATGATCATGTGCAGAGCGTGCATTCCGGTCATCGCGAAATAGAGCGAGAAAAAGAGTTCCGCTTCTTTCGGATTCACGGGGATCTGCTGGCCATTGTCGTCAAACTTATCGGTGAAGCTGAAAGTCGCGCCAGGAACGTGGTGCTTCTCGAATTTCTCTTTGTACTCGAAGCCCTTGATGACCAGGAAGGTGAGGCCGAGCAGAACGGTAACGACGAGGTATCCGGTGAGCAACTTGCGTTTGCCGGATTCGGCGGCTTTTACTGCCAAGACTACCGTTACCGAACTAACAATCAGGACGGCCGTATTGATGGCACCCATCGTGATGCTGAGTTGCTGGCTGCCGGCGGCGAAGGCGTTAAAGTGTTGCAGGCGATAGATGAGATAGGCGCAGAACATGCCGCCGAAGAACATGATTTCCGTCACCAGAAACAGCCACATGCCGAGCGAGGCGGCATTTTTCTGCTGCTGCGCGTCCGCAAAGTGGTGGAGAAGGGCCGGGTTATGGCCTTCGTGATCCACTGTCGCAACCTGTGTCGCTTGGCTGGAGCTCATCTCACTATTGTGCAACGGGAGCCTCCAGTTCCTTTGGTGCGGGAATGTCTTCGTAGTTATAGGCCTCCCAAGTTACAACGGGAGTTTCGTCGAAGTTAAAAGTTGGAGGAGGCGACGTCGTTTGCCACTCTAAACCCGCGGCACCCCACGGATTCGCAGTGGCGATCGGCCCGTAACGCAGCGACCATAAAAAGTAAATCATGGGCAAGAGATAGCCCACCGCCAGCACGCTCGCTCCCGCAGTTGAAAGAACGTTCAGAACTTGGAACTCTGGCGGATACTGCCAGTAACGGCGCGGCATTCCGACGTATCCCAGAATGAATTGCGGAAAGAACGTCAGATTGAAACCAACGAAAACAAGTAGGGCCGACAGCTTCGCCCAACCTTCGGGATACATTCGTCCAGATATCTTCGGCCACCAGAAATGCATGCCACCGAGATAGCCCATTAAGACTCCACCCACCATGACGTAGTGGAAATGCGCGACGACGAAGTAAGTATCGGTAACATGGACGTCGATGCCGAGCGTGGCAAGGAATAGCCCCGTCAATCCGCCGATGGTGAAGAGCCCGATAAAGCCAAAGGCGTAAAGCATCGGAGTGGCATACGAGATGGACGCTTTGTATAGGGTTGCAGTCCAGTTAAAGACCTTGACAGCGGAGGGCACTCCGATAAAGAAAGTGAGGAAAGAGAAGATCATCGCGGCGTAGAGCGAGATACCCGCCACGAACATATGATGCGCCCACACCAGGAAGCCCAGGACGGCGATGGCAACACTCGACAGCGCTACGAACTTGTAACCGAAGATGCGTTTGCGGGCGAAGCAGGCAATCAATTCGCTGACGACACCCATGGACGGCAGAATCATGATGTAAACGGCGGGATGGGAATAGAACCAGAACAAGTGCTGAAAGAGCAGCGGATCCCCGCCAAGGCGCGGGTCAAAAATACCGAGATGGAAGAGGCGTTCGACGGCGACAAGGACGATCGTGATAGCAACAACGGGCGTGCCGAGAATCATGATCAGGCTGGTCGCGTACATGGACCACAAAAAGAGCGGGAGGCGATCCCACGTCATACCCGGCGCACGCATGCGGTGGATGGTTACTATGAAATTAAGCCCCGTAAAAATGGAAGAAAAGCCGGCGATAAATACCGCCAGCCCAGCCTCAATTACGTTCGTGTTACTGCCAACTGTGCTGTAAGGCGTGTAGAAAGTCCATCCCGTATCGACTCCGCCGGTCAGCATGCAGTGGAGAAAGAGGGTTCCTGCGACGATGTAGAGGTACCAGCTTAGTAAGTTGATTCGAGGAAACGCAAGATCTTTGGCGCCAATCATCAGCGGCACGAGAAAGTTACCCAAAACGGCGGGCACGACCGGGATCAGGAAGAAAAAGACCATGATCATGCCGTGCATCGTAAATACCTTATTATAGGTGTCAGCCTGCATCAGGTCACCCTGCGGAGTGAGTAACTCGAGTCGGATGAGCATGGCGAAGAAACCGCCGAGAAAGAAGAACACGGTTACCGAGATAAGGTAAAGCAGAGATATACGCTTATGATCAGTCGTCAACAACCACGACTTCAGGCTGTGCCCGTTGTTGAGATAGTTCAACGTCGGGTCCTGGGGCGCGGTCGCTACTCCGGTGCTTGCTACATTACTCGCCATGACTATTGCACCTGCATATTCTGTGGTTGTGCCGGAGAACTGACCGGCGAGTTCTGCAATCCGGCAGTCCCTGTGGGTGGCAGACTTAGCGACTTAACATACGCTACCAGCGCGTTTAATTGTTCGTCGCTGACGATGCCCTGGAAGGTCGGCATCACCGGTTTGAATCCACTTACGATCTTTGCCGTCGGATTCAGGATCGATTCACGAACATAATTCTCGTCGGCGGTTACGGTGCGTCCATCTTCGAGCAGTACTGGCTTGTCGTAAATGCCCTCCAGGTTCGGGCCGCGACCTTGCACGTCGGAGCGGTGACAGGTTGAACATCCAAGTGAGGCAAATAAGGCCTTGCCAGTGTCCTGCAGTGGCGCGGTTGCGCCGCCCGCCATCCACGCCGCGTAATCTTGCGGTTCCATCACAACGATATCTCCGCCCATGCCGGAGTGCATGGTTCCGCAATATTCTGCGCAGAACAGGTGATAACGCCCGGGCACCGTGGCTTTGAACCAGAGCGTCGTATAGCGACCCGGCAAGACGTCTTGCTTAAGGCGAAATGCGGGAATGAAGAAACTGTGAATCACGTCTTGCGACGTCATAATGAGTTTGACGTTTTGTCCGGTTGGGACATGCAATTCGTTGATTTCGCGCTGCCCTTCCATGTGCTCGACTTTCCACATCCATTGTTTCGCGACAACGTAGACTTCAGTCGCGTCAGCGGGAGGAGTGCGCTCCTTGAAGAACAAGACAGCGCCCCAAATGAAAAACGTCAGCATCACGAAGAAGGGGATCACGGACCATCCGATTTCGAGTATGGTCGATCCCTCGATCTGGGCAGCCTCGCGGCCCGGGACGCGGCGATACTTAATCGCCAGAATCGTGACGGCGAGAAAAATGACCGTAGTCATGACACCGGCGACCAGCAGCAAGTAAATATAGAGCGCATCTACCTGACCTGCCATGGTCGAGGCCTGATCGGGCCACAATGGTAAATATTTGGACATATTACGTAACTCGTCTCAAGTTATCGTGACCCGGGCCGGACGAAACGCGACTCATTTGCCGGTCGACGCGGAACATAACAAACATAAACGTCCCCAAGATCAGCATAGTTGCAAGCCCCGCCAGCTTCAGTATGTTACTGATGACAGCGCCATATTTTCCGGTCCGCGGATCGTAGTGATAGCAGTAGAGCAACACTTGGTCGCCGATATTGCCGATCTTACCCTGCGAAGCCTGCACCAGCCCGAAACGTAAATCCTTGGGAGAAAATTCAACTCCGTAGAAATATCCCGAGACGTGGTGATCGGGCGTCAACATCACGATGGCGGCCGCATGCGCGTACTGTTCAGTCTTAGGATCGAACTGAAATTGAAATCCTACGGCCTTAGTGAGAGCTTCGATCTGGTCAGCTTTCCCGGTGAGGAAATGCCAGCCCTGTTCAGTGTTTGGCCGCCCGTAGCGCTTCATGATGTCGCGTTTTTTTTCCGCAGCCATCTCGGTGGTTTCGCGTGGATCGAAACTAACAGTTACTACGTCGTAATCCTTGCCCAGGTTAAAGGTTAGTGCCTTCATCGATCCAACTAACCCTTGCAGTAGCTCACTGCATAACATCGGGCACTGGTAGTAACCGAGATTTAGAATTACGGGGCGTCCATGGCCGAAGTAGTTGGCGAGTTTGACGGGATTACCGAGTTCATCGCGGAATTCGAGATTCGTCGGAACATCGGCATTCAGATGCTGCTCGATACCTACAAATTCGAGTCCAGGCGGGCGCTGATTGACTGGAGGACTCATGATGCCGCCCGTCATAGGACCACGCGGAATTTCTCCCCATAGTGGAATAACGGCAAACATCAGCAGCAAAGCTGCTATGGAGATCGGGTTCGCGAAACTAATTTTGTTGCGCACTGCGTTTTCCTTTGTAGATCTCTGTAACTGCGGCAGTTGAGTCGGTCGAAGTTTCTCGTCAACTGCTACCACTATTGCTTACTTAAGGCCCGGTTTCGCAGCATCTATCTCGCTCACTTGTGCACCCGCTTGTTTAGCACCTGGTTGATAGACCGGAACTCCTTTTTGCACCATCAAGTCCATCGCACGATCGATCGGGATATGCGCCACACCAGCTTTCTCATCGACCCAGCCGTAACTGTTGAGCTGGTTTTCTTGATCCATGAGGAAGTCATGCATCTGGCCACGCTCGTTCGTCTCAAGCATGGGCGCGCCATTGTCTTTGAATGTCTTGTCCATGTCTGCCTGAGTTACCACTCGAGAGATCGCACCCTTTGTCGTAACTAGCGGACTAGCAGTGGCCATCTGCGAACGCTCGTATTTATCCAGAAACGTGTACATGCCCACGATGATGAAATAGATTACGATGCCGATCACCGTGAGTCCGATCATGAAGGCAAAGACGCCGCGCGTGCCAAGGTCTTCGTGTTCGAATCCGATATCGTTGCCAGAATTGCCGTGATTTATTTCGTCACTCATTTTGGTAACCGTCGTTCTTTTCGTCGTTCGATGGTCGCGCTTCGCTTCTTTATTACTCTTTACTCTTTACTCTTTACGTTTTCAGTATCTGTCTACCCATGTGATCGCTCGTTGAACAGCCTTATCGTCTGCGGCGCGTTCACAGCCAGCAGCGGACGCGACTTTAAGTTGTGAAAGAAGTAGGCCATCCAGAGGCCGCCGATACCGGCGACAATCGTAAAGTGCAGCCAGCTCAGGTGGAACGCCGGATGCGACACGGGCTCTACGTGCCAGATGATGTCGATGACACGCATCAGCAAAATCCACAACGCAAGCGGCATCAGCGTCGCAGATTTGCGCTTGACTTGGCGCGAGAGCAGCATCGCGAACGGGATGGCAAATTGGAACACAACCAGAAACAGTCCCATGTATTGCCACCCGCCATTCATACGCCTTATGTACCAGGGTATTTCTTCAGGCAGATTGCCAGCCCATATGATGAGCCATTGCGAGAAGTTGAAGTAAGTCCAGACCATGACGAACGCAAGAATCAATTTGCCGTGGTCATGAACTTCGGTGTCGGTGAGATAGTCCGACATAGGCTTGCGCTTGCTAAGGATACTTTCGATCACCACGCAGAAGCAGAGAGCCGAGAGCGCCTCGCCGGCAATAAAGATCATTCCGTAGATAGTCGAGATCCACCGCGCCTGCAACGACATTACCCAATCGATGACGGCGAAAGAAATCGTGAGCGAATAGATCACGAGACCAATCGAACTTACCGCGCGAAAACGCAGAGTGCTTTGACCCGCGACGGAGTCTTGCTCGGTGGACCAGCGATTCAGGAAGTACGCCATCACAATCCAGATCGCGAAGTACACAATGTAGCGAATCAGAATACCATTGAAGTTGAGGTAACTATGAGCAATGTCGACGATCTTGGGATCCGTCTTAGGATCGGATAGCACATCTTGCCGAGCCCAGAAATATAAGCGCGGCAGGTGGAAGAGGATCGGAAGAAAAAGAACGAACATCATGGGCAGCGTCATCATGCCGGATTCAAGAATGCGGCGGATAACCGTTCCCCACGCCCCGCCAACCATGTGATAGAGCATCAGGATGGCCATGCACCCGAGCGAGAGGCCGAGCCAGAACATGAAGCCTGACAGGTAGGCAGTATAGAAACTGTCAGGAACAAGAAATGCGCCCGCGACCGATGCAATCGCGCCCAGCAAACCGATGAAGAGTGATTGCGTCTGCAGCGTCTGCACCACGGGAGGCGCCATCAGATCCGAGTTAGTCGAGGCGGCCGTGGTCATTTCGATTCCCCTTCAGTTGCCGGAGCAGGCGGCGCCTCGACGGGCAACGTGGCTCCAGTTCCAATATCACGATACTTCGGCGCCGGCGCTGGAAATTGTTGTCCCGCTGGAACGTCCGTCTTACTCGCATCCTGACTTAGCTGCAGCGCGCGGATGTAAGCGGCGATACACCAGCGGTCGTAGGGTGTGACCTGCGCGGAGTAATCAGGCATTACGCCGAAGCCGTTCGTGTCGACGTCAAAGAAATAAGCGATCGGCACCTTGCGCAGCCGCTCGATATGAAACGAAGGCGGGCGCCGGAAACCACGCGTTGGAATAAATCCATTGCCATCGCCGACGCGTCCATGACACGGGGTGCAAGTAATGTTGAAACGCTCGCGCCCTCGCTCCAGAACTTCTTTGGTCAAAGGGAACGGCATATAGTCGCCCAGTGAGTTACCGATTTTGCCGGTGTAAAAATAAGTGTTTTCGTGAAGATCGCCACGAGCGACCGTGCCTTCTACCGGTAAACGGGCAGAACGGGCGTCGGCAAAGAAATCACTTTTCGCCATCGGGCGGTAGTAAGGTTGCAGGTGCATATCCAGGCGGCATCCAGCGGTGATGGCAATCAACGCCAGCAGCGCGGGCAAAACTTTTCGTAGATCGCGAGGGGCACGCATGACTAGCTTGGCACCTCGGCGATCATGCGTGGAGATAAGCCCGAGAGAAACGATCGCGTATCTGCGGGATCGTAATTGGGATCGCTTGAAAACACCACGAGGAAAAACTTATTTTCAGTGGCTTTAGAAAATTCCGCCACGTTGAACACGGGGTGATAAGGCATCGGCAAGCCGTTCAACGCGAGCATGCCGATGACCGCAGAGAGTCCGGCAAAGAGAATCGTTAACTCGAAAGTCACGACGATGAAAGATGGCCAGGAGTGATAGGGACGTCCACCTATGTTGGTCGGATAAGTAATGACCGCGACCCAATATTGCAACCCGTATGCCGTAAGCCCGCCAATGATACCGCCGATGAGAACGACGAGGGCCACGCGATCTTTATGAAAGCCGATCGCCTCGGCCAGCCCTTCGATCGGGAACGGGCTGTAGGCATCGATTTTCTTATAGCCGGCGGCTTGCGCTTTGTGCGCCGCGTCCACTAACTCTTGCGCCGAGTCAAATTCCGCCATCAGTCCGTAACTCGGAGCCTCAGCAATTGGGGATTCATAGACCGAAATATCGCTCATTGCTTCACCTCCGTCGCTTCGTGAACGTGCGCCTCGGGTAGCAGGGTGCGCAATTCAAAAATGGAGATCATCGGCAGGATGCGGACAAATAACCATATACCGGTGAGGAACAAGCCGATGGTGCCGCCAAACGTCATCCAATCCCACTTAGTCGGGTAATACATGCCCCACGAAGAAGTGACAAAGTCGCGACTCAAGCTGACCACGATAATGATGAAACGCTCGAGCCACATGCCTACCAGGACAACGAAGGAGATGAGCCACAGCCATCCGGTTGACACACGGAACTTCTTCAACCACAAGACTTGGGGGATGGCGATATTGCAGAATAGTAAAGCTAAGTACGAGATCTTATAAGGGCCGTGGAACCGATTCCACAAAAGAAAGGAATCAAACTGGTTGCCGCTGTACCACCCCATGAAACCTTCCATGAAGTAGCCGTAAGCGACTATGAGGCCAGTGGCCAGCATAACCTTGGCCGAAATCTCGAGATGCCGTTCGGTGATGAAATCCTTGAGCCCGTAGATGGCGCGAATCGGAATCGCCAGGCACAACACCATGGCGAAACCGGAGTAAATGGCGCCCGCGACAAAGTATGGCGGAAAGATAGTTGTATGCCAGCCGGGGACGATGCCGACGGCGAAATCGAAGCTTACGACCGTGTGCACCGAAAGGACGAGCGGCGTGGCAAGTCCGGCCAGAAGCAGGTAGGCCGTTTCATAACGATGCCAATGCCGCGCCGAACCGCGCCAGCCCATGGCGAGCAATCCATAGATGCCGCGCACGAGAGGATTCTCGGCGCGATCGCGCAGGGTCGCAAGATCGGGAATCAGTCCGACGAACCAGAAGACCAGCGAAATCGTAAAGTAAGTCGAAACCGCGAACACGTCCCACACCAGCGGGCTGCGGAAGTTCGGCCAGTAGCGCATGGTGTTGGGATAAGGGAACATCCAGTAAAAGAGCCAGGGGCGGCCCATGTGAGCGAGCGGGAAAGTACCCGCGCACATCACGGCAAATAACGTCATGGCTTCGGCGAAGCGGTTGATGGAGTTACGCCAGGTCTGCCGCAACAACGCGAGAATGGCCGAAATAAGTGTGCCGGCGTGTCCGATACCGATCCACCACACAAAGTTGATGATGGCGAATCCCCAGCCGACTGGAATGTTAATGCCCCAGATTCCGACGCCCTTCAAGAAAAGATAGCCGAGAACTCCGGCCAGCATGTTCAGCATTCCGAAGACGATCAGGAAACCGAAGATCCATCCGAGCGAGATGGGGCGGCTCAGCACGATGTTGCTGATTTTGGCGGTGATGGTGGAGAAAGTGTGGCCCGGTTCGATAACCGGCGCACGCCTGTCTGCCACTGGAATTTGCGTGTTAGTCGCCATGCCTTACCTGCGCTCCATCGTCAATCTTAACCTTGTGCCAACTCGGGATTCGGATTGCGAACTTCGGCCAAATAGGTGGTGCGCGGCCGCGTATTTAATTCACCCATCAGAGAATAGTTTCTGGCCTGCGCTTTCCACTTACTCACCTGGCTATTCGGATCATTAATGTTGCCGAAGACGATTGCATTGGCCGGACACGACTGCTGACAGGCGGTCTGCAAATCGCCTTCTTTGATCGTCGTGTCGGCGCGTTCCGCATCGATGCGCTTCTCGCTGATGCGCTGCACACAGTAAGTGCATTTTTCCATAACGCCGCGGCTGCGCACGGTCACATCGGGATTGCGCATGAGCTTGAACTGCGGCGTCTCCCAATCCTGGAAAAGCAGGAAGTTGAAACGGCGCACCTTATAAGGACAGTTATTCGAGCAATAGCGCGTTCCGACGCAGCGGTTATAGACCATGTCATTAAGGCCTTCGCTGCTGTGGACGGTGGCTTGCACCGGGCAAACCAGTTCGCAGGGCGCGTTTTCGCACTGCATGCAGGGCAGCGGCTGGAAAAATCCCTTGGGATTTTCGCGCGGGCCGCCGTAGTAAGTGTCCACACGCAGCCAGTGCATGTGGCGGCCTTTTAGCGTCTGGTCTTTACCGACAACGGCGATATTATTTTCCGACTGGCAAGCAATGATGCAGTTATTGCATCCGACGCAGGCATTGAGGTCGATCGCCATACCCCAGGAGTAAGTCTCCTTATCATAGGGGAACTCGGACGGCTTGTAGAGCGTGAGTTCTTTTGGCGGCTCGCCCTCTTTGGCGAAGTTCGGATCGTTTTTGTATTCGTCGAGACTGCGCTCCTGGACGAGGGCTCGCTCGCTACCGTCCGGCGTTTCCATCGTCTGGTAGCCCTGGGTGCTGGCGAGTTCATAGATTCCGCCGGCGGGAGTAAGCTTCGCGCCGTCCGCAAACCATGGAGCCTGACTGGTGCGAAGCGGGTATACATCGAAGCCAGTATCAGTGCCGACCCGGCCAGCATGAGTGCGCCCGTAGCCAAGGAAAACGGTGATCGAGTTATCAGGATGGCCGGCTTGAATCCAGATGGCGCCTTTAACTTTCTTGCCATTGATTTCGAGTTCGGCGACGTCTTTGAAATTCAACTTCAGGCGGTCGGCCATCACAGGACCGATCATGATCGGGTTATCCCAAGTCAATTTGGTCAGGGGCTTGGGGAGTTCCTGCAACCATCCGTTGTTCGAAAAGCGGCCGTCGTAGATGGAAGGATCGCGGCGAAAGTTGATTTCGTAGGTGCCCGCACTATTACTTTGCGAACTAGATTGCGAGGCGGGAAGACCTGCCGATTTCACCGAGACGCTCTTGGGCTGATAGGTCGTGCCTTCAATCCAGCCATCGTGCAGCGACTTTCGCCAAAAGGACTCAAAGGCCGCGCCAGTATGCTGTTTCTGCCAATAGCCCTGCACCAGATCGCGGGTCGAGGTTCCGTACTGTCCCGAAAGGACCGTGATCATTTCGTGCGCCGTCTTGCCGCCGTAGAGAGGCTCGATCAAAGGCTGGATGATGCTAACCGTGCCATCATAGGCGCGGACATCCCCCCACGATTCGAGATAGTGAGCTTCCGGCACATGCCACTGGCAAAGTTCGGCGGTCTCGTTGCGATGCGAGCCAAGAAATACTTTTAAGCCAACTGCGTTCGACCTCAGAGCAGAAGCGAATTCGAGATCGGCAGGCGCGTCGTAAGCTGGATTTCCGCCAAGAATCAGCAGCAGATCAACTTTTCCGCCTCGAATGTCTTCTACCAAAGAGTGCAGAGATTCATTGCGATTGATGGGATTGGCATCGACCGGCTCGGTGTAGAAAACAGTTTGACCGACGTTGCCGAGGGCTTGGTTCATGGCATGGACAAGTTGGTGAACCGATGGAGGCTGATGGTCTCCAGCAATCACAACGCTTCGTCCCTTTTTCGAGGCCAGGTCTTTCACGGCGGCCGTAGCAAACTTCGCCCACTCCGCAGAGGCAACATTATCGGTTGGGCCGGATCCAAGGGCATTCGCAAGGGCAAATGCGAACTTCTCAATCTCAGCAGCGCGCATCGGCAGACGGTGATCCGCCTTCATCCCGGTCGAACTCGGCGTGCTCTCGACAACATAAAGCCGGCTCATGTTCGCATCGGGATTGCGGCGTGCCGCGAAATCTCGCGTGTAACGCGTGGAGCCGGGGAATCCAGCGTAGAGAAAATCGGCATCAAGCGAAACGATGACGTCGGCCTTCGACAAGTCGTACCGGGTCTCGATCGCTTCGCCGAACGCAAGCTTCGCGCCTTCATAACCATTGTCGCGATTGACGGGCTCGTAGACATGCCACTTCGCTTGCGGATTCGCTTCGAGATAGTCGTGGATCTGCGCCGCCAGAGTCGGAGACGAAACCGTCTGCGTCAAAATTCGAACGCCGCCGCCCGCAATTTTATTTTCAACGCTCATGGGGCCGCGAACAGCTTCCATGAACGCGGTCCACGATCGGACATCACCCAAATAAGTGATGTTCTGCGCACGGTCAGGATCGTAAAGATCGAGGATCGAGGCCTGGGCGTAAACGTCAGTACCGCCGAGACTCGCGGGATGCTGCGGATTACCCTCGACTTTCGTCGGACGGAAGAGATGGCTCTCGACCAGAATCGGCGAGGCGTAGCCTCCCAGGGGGAACGCTGTAGCGTAGTACATCGGGCGGCCAGGGATCACATTTTCCGGCTGGCGAACGTAGGGCACGATTTCGGTGTTCGGCATCTTCGTGCAGCCAGTCAGTCCGGCCAGCGCGAGGGATGCACCCATGGTCTTCAGAAACCCGCGGCGAGAAAAATCATCGAGCCATTCCGAAGCGCCCTTCGGAAACTCGCGGTGCAGCATCTCCTGAAATTCTTCGCTGCCCGCCAATTCCTGGAGGCTACGCCAGTACTCGGGGCCAGTCGTGTGCTCGACTTGCTCTTTTACCGTCGTGAGATCAAGGCGCTTCCGCTTCGTGGGACAGACGTCGGCTCCGACTGGCGGTGTAGTCTTATTAACGGCAGCCTTCGTTATGTGCTCGTCAATACTCATCTTCAAAATCGACTCTCAACTCAAAAATCGGCTTCTTAGCTAGCAGTCGTCAGCACTATTAGCGATGGCAGGTATTGCAACTCGTGATGTCTTTAACGGAACGCACTTTGTACGACTCTTTGATCGCATTCCCAAGTTCGATCTGGTCGTTATAGCTCTTGCCATTGAAAGCGACGTCGTTCTTACCCATTGGGTCATTCACAGGCGGTTCGTAACGCATGTTGAATACCTGCTCACGAGGCCGCAGATACTTCTCGGGCTCGCGATGACAATCGAGACAAAATTCCATTTGCAGCGAGGCGTACTGATAGGTGTAGGGCATCTGATCAATCGGACCGTGACAGGTGTTACAGCCGACGCCCTTATTGATGTGGATGCTGTGATTGAAATAAACAAAATTGGGCAACTGGTTGACGCGCGTCCACTCCAGTGAGTGGCCGCTGCGGAAGCTTTCACGAACCGGCTCCAGATATGCCGCGTTAGTCCAGATCTGGGCGTGGCAGTTCATGCAGGTCTTGGTCGGGGGGATGCCCGCAAAACTCGAAGTCTCGACTGAAGTGTGACAGTAGCGGCAGTCGATACCCAATCCTGTCACGTGGTGCTGATGACTGAAAGGGACGGGCTGCGATTTTCGCACTCCGGCATTGGTGACGTAAGGAGTCCGCTCCAGTTCCAACAAAACCCAAAACAAACCGCCAACGGCGATCACCACCAGGGCCAGAGAGGCCCGGGCGATGGCATTGCTGCTGCGCGGAAAAATCTGCATTGAATAGAGAGTCTTATTTATTTATTGCGGAACCGGCTCGCGCCGCATCCGGCTGAACACGTGGGCATGATTTACGTCACGTATTTAGGTGACGCAGGACACTGAAACACGTGAGTATAACAGTTCATTAACGAATTGGAATAGACAAAGAAAGTTTTTTATTTTTGCGATTCGAAATTGGATCGTGTTGAAAAAATAAACAAAAGTTTTCTCGTCCTGATTAAATCTCTGAATAGACCCGACAATATTATCTTTCGAAACCCCTGCGACTTCCGCGCTTCGAAAGAATTCAGCGCAGGTTCATGACTAGCAGTTTTGGTTCCGTCATTTCATGGATAGCGTCGCGCAACCCTTCTCGACCAAATCCAGAATCTTTAATACCACCGTATGGCATGTGGTCGATTCGAAATGTAGGAACGTCGCCGGCAATAAGTCCGCCAACTTCAAGTTCGTCGTAGGCCTGAAAAATCAGAGCGGCGTCGCGGGTGAAGAGTCCAGCTTGCAATCCATAAGCAGAACTGTTCACTTGCTTCAACGCGGAGGCGAAATCATTGTAAGGCTCAAGCGTCACAACCGGCGCAAAAATTTCCTGGCAATTCACTTTCATGTTGGGTTTGGTGCTGGTCAGCACGGTCGGCTCGAATAATGAGCCCTTGCGATGACCTCCGCAAAGCAACCGGGCGCCGCCGCGAACCGCCTCCTGCACCCAATCTGCGGCTCGAATGGCATCGCTTTCGCGGATGAGGGGACCGAGATCGCTGGTTTCGTCGAGCGGATCCCCGACTTTCAGTTTGCTGACGGCGGCGAGCAAGAGCTCCGAAAATTTGCCATACACGGTGTGCTCGACGAAAATGCGCTGCACCGATATGCAGGATTGCCCCGCGTAGGCGAAGCCTCCTGTCACGCAGCGCTCGGCAGCGTAAGCAAGATCGGTATCGCTATGGACGATCACGCCTGAATTCCCGCCCAACTCAAGAACGACTTTCTTTTTACCCGCATTGTTCTTGATTGCCCAGCCTACCGCCGCACTCCCCGTGAAACTGATGAGCTTGATGCGCTCGTCGCTCACGAGCAGTCCGGAATCTTCATTGGAGAGCAGCACGGCGTTGAATCCGCCGTCAGGCCATCCTGCTTGCTGGATGACTTCCGCGAGCAGCAGCGCTGTAAGTGGCGTTTGGGGCGCGGGCTTCAGGACCATCGAACAACCGGCAGCAATCGCGGGAGCGACTTTGTGCGCAACCAGGTTCAACGGAAAATTAAACGGCGTGATCCCAGCGACCGGACCAAGCGGAAAACGCTTTACGATGCCCCAGCGTCCGGCTGTCGATTGCTGCCAGTCCAGGGGCAAATATTCGCCATAGGCGCGAACCGTTTCTTCCGCCGCAATGGTGAAAGTGAAAACAGCGCGATCCACTTCGTTGCGTGCGCTCTTGATCGGCTTACCCGCTTCCAGCGCGATGGTGCGTGCAAACTCTTCTTTACGCTCGTGGATGCCATCGGCGATACGCCGCAAAACCCGCTGACGCTCGAAAGCAGGCAAACGGCGCGTGGTTCCGAAAGCTTTGACCGAAGCCGCGATGGCAGCCTCTGCATGTTCGCGCCGTCCCTGGTAGACATGCCCGACGAGGGCACCGTCATAGGGCGAAAGAACATTGACGAGATCACCTTCTTCCAGCCACTTCCCGTCTAGAAAAAATCCGTGAGTTGCAACTGGAATTACCGTCATCTCAGCCATACTTCTACCTCTTTTCCTGCTCACTTCGTTATGTAATGAGTAATTGATGATTGAGTGTTAAGGATTGACTGTTGACGATCGACGCTTGCAGAAATCTAAATTACGGCTACGGGTCTGGCTCTTTACATTCGCTTTGTGATTATAGAACTGCATCCGCAATCTTTGACTCATAGAATTCCATCGCCTTAGATGTTACTTCAAGCTCTGAGGTTTGAAGCGTTCATCGACTTCGACTTGATATCCCGCTACCAGGCGATTCGTCTCGTTTGCCATTCCGACGACCGACATCAATTCTTTAAACTGAGCATCGGTCAAGCCCTTATTTATCGCGCTAGCCGTGTGCGAAGCGATGCAGTATTCACACTGGTTCGTGACCGAGACTGCGACGTAGATCATTTCCTTGGTCAGCGGATCGAGCGCCCCAGGCGCCATGATCTGCTTGATATCGTCCCACGTGCGTTTAAGCAGGACGGGATCGTGGGCGATGGACTTCCAGAAATTGTTGATCCAGTCCGTTTTGCGCGTTGCCATGATGTCGTCATAGATGGCGCGCACTTCGGGGGTGGCTTCGGCGTATTCGATGAGGCCAAAAATTGACATCCGCTCTCCAAGAAAATCTCAAATGCGTCTCATGACACCCAATCCAGAATTTTGTAATAAGCTCCGGCGAATGGCAAGAACCAAGGCTTACCGTTGTAGATGCGGAAAGGCGCGCCAGGGAATTTTATTTCGGTGAACGGGTTATCTGTCTTTCCGTCCGCGATCCACTCGGCCATTTTCTGCCCCTGGTAGGTCGACATCGCAACCCCGTGACCAGCATATCCGAGAGCGAAATAGATTCCGTCTATCTGACCGGCGTGAGGCATCATGTCGAAACAGAAGTCGACCGTGCCTCCCCAGGCGTACTCAATTTTCGTATTTCGAAGTTGGGGATAAACCTCGATCATGCCACGGCGCAAAATTTCCGCGCTGTCTCGAATCGTCTGATCGGTCTCGGGAAAATAGGCGGCACGGCCGCCGAACAGCATGCGATTGTCGGGAGTGAGCCGATAGTAATGCAGATAGTTCTTGGAATCGTAAATCTGGCGATTGCGAGGACTCAGTTCTGTCGCCAGCGCGTCCGGAAGCACTTCGGTCGTAATGATGAACGAGCCGATGGGGATCACTTTCTTGCGCAGCGCGGGAGTTGCCGCTCCCGTATAGCCGCTCGTTCCAACAAAAACGTTGCGCGCCCACAACGCGCCCCGAGAAGTATTCAGTTTGAAGCCGGCGTGGCCGCCGCGCGACTCCCGCTGAATATTTTGCAGACGCGTGCGCTCGCAGATTTTCGCACCGGCTCGGATCGCAGCACTGGCGAGCCCTGCCACGTAGCGCGCAGGATTCAGGCCGCCCGAGATTTCGTCGACCATGCCACCGTAATAAATCTCCGAACCAATTTCACTGCGTAGTTCATCGCGAGATACGACTCGCAGCCGATGATCAAATTCGCGAGCGATCACTTCCACCTGCCGGGAGTAATCGTTAAAATGTGCCTGTTTACAGGCGACTTCGAGGTGCCCGCAGCGAGCGAAATCACACGCGATCTTTTCGTCATGCACGATGCGCTCTACCACGTCGATGGTGGCAAGCGATGCCGCGTACATGCGGCGCGTGAGTTCGCGTCCATATTTCGAAACGAGTTGATTGACGCCAAGTTTCAGGCCGGTGAGCACCATGCCGCCGTTGCGGGAACTGGCGCCCCAGCCTACGGTTTCCGATTCCAACACGACCACGTTCGCCCCACGCTTGGCGAGGGAGAGCGCGGCTGAGAGCCCCGTGTACCCGGCGCCGATAATGGCTATGTCGGCGCTCTCCAGCGATGGCTGCGTCGCAGCGATCTCGGGCATTTGGACAGTCGTAAGCCAGTAGTTCAGTTCCTGGAATGGCATGGTCGTTGTTGTCGAGTCGATTGTTTGGTTGACTTAAAAATGTAACTCCGAATTAAAGGACCGCCGTCTCGTGAATGGTTCGGCCTTCCGCAAAACGCGAGAAATTCAATAGACATGCATCGATCAGATCTGTCTTCCCTGTCAAAATCAAATCACTCAGGATTTTGCCGGTGGCGGGCGAGTGCATTACGCCATGCCCGCTGAATCCATTGGCAAGAAAAAATCCGGGCATCTCAGGGGACTCGCCCAGAATGGGATGATGGTCAGGCGTCATCTCATACAATCCGGCCCAAGCGCGCTTGGGATTGACTGCAACGTTCTCGAACACCGGCACGCGATCCGCAGCGCGAGTGAGTATCTTTTCGATAAAGGCCGCATCGAAGTCGGTTTTGTAGCCGGGTGTTTCTTCGGGATCATTCCAGGCCAAAAGAAATCCTCGACTCTCGGGACGAAAGTGAAAGCCCGTGGACATATCGATAATCATCGGCGCCGTGTGGGGGAACTGATCAAACGGTTCCGTCGGGACGAGCATACGACGGAGAGGTTCGACTGGCAGGTCAATGCCAACCATCTTCGCGATCGACGCGGCCCAGGCTCCGGCGCAATTGACGACTACGGGAGTCGAGACAGTTTCGCGAGTTGTTGCGACTTCGAAACCACTACTGCAACTGTCAGGTTGGCGATTGATCGCGATAACGCTGGTATTTTTCCACAGAGACGCGCCGTGGTCGGTAGCCCACGTCATGAATCCGATCATGGCGCTGTAAGGATCGACGAATCCGTCGGTAGAACAGAAGCTGCCGCCAACGATGTCATCGCCGCGAAGGAGCGGAAACGAGCCGCGAATCTCTTCTCCGTCCAAGAGTTGGACATTCTTTAATCCTAGAGCAAGCTGTGTTTGGTAGTTGGCGCTCAAATAGGCAAGATGCTTTGCATTGGTAGCGCAGAAAAGATAGCCCTGCGGACGGTAGTCGCAAGGATAGCCGAGGCGCTCCGTGAAGCTGGCATAGAACGGGATCGAGTAGAGCGACATCTGGATATTGACGGGCGTCGAAAACTGAGCCCGCACACCGCCCATACTCTTGCCGGTGGATCCCTTACCCTGCGCGGATTCTCGCTCGATCACGAGGACGTTCCTGCAGCCGGCGGCGACCAGATGATAGGCGATGCTGGAGCCAACAATTCCCCCGCCGATGAGAACGACATCTGCCGTGTGCATTTATGATTCGTTTCCGCAACTCAGCTTAAGAGGTCGCGGCCACAATCCCGACCCGTATGAGAATGACGATCGCCCACCATCCAAAAACCATGGCGAACGCCGTGCCGCGTTTGACTTTGCTGATGCACGGAATTCCGATCGCTACGAGGACCATCGTCCAAATACTGAAAACGTCGAGCGAGGAGAGCAGCGAACGCAATACCGGAGAACTGCTCGGATCGAGGAAATATCCGGGGTTGGTTGCGGCCGGATTCTGAATGTTAAAGCCGTCGCTGCTGACTCCGGCGAGCAGCGACGCGACGGCCAGAAGGGACATCAGCAACTCCGGTAGACGGCTGTAAACGACCAGGGCGAACAGCGTCTTGAATTTGACTTCGGCGTTCGCACCAAACTTGATCGTCACGAAAAGTACACTCGCAATCACAGCGTAAAGAACAAGCGCAACCGCCGGAATCGCGTAGGAAAATATTTTGGTGCCGGTCGCCTGCTGCTGCATGACTTTCTCGCGTTGCGCGGGCGGCAAACTCTCGATCCGACCCGCTTGCTTGGGTTGCAACTGGATCACATTCTCGGCCACCTTGCGAAATCCCACCTTCTGCTCGACAACATACACGAACAGAAGCGAAACGATAGTGATGATCAGAAACGGCGCCCACCAGCTGGCACTTCTTCGCAGGTCAGAAAACGTCTTGCTGGGTGCAATAAACGTGTTTAACAGGCGGCCGCCTTGAGAAAGTGCGGACGGTGGCTGCGATGGCATCTGCGAAAGTTGCGCGGTCGGCAAGGGCGTGGAAGGGTTGCTGGCCATGGGATTCCTCCGAACAGGGAGAGATTGTAGTTTCCTTCTGCGTGAATAACAACAGGATCTGCGGACTATATCTCGGCTAGTTCGGGCGTGGCTGCCAACAATTTTCGCGTGTAGTCGTGCTGCGGGCGCGAAGTAATCTGCTCAGCGCTTCCTACTTCGACGATCCTCCCCCGGTACATGACGGCGATTCGCGTGGAAAGATAGCGCACCACCGGCATGGAGTGGGAAATAAACAGATAAGTCAGCCCGAAATCGCGCTGGAGTTGTTGAAGGAGATTCACAATCTGCGCGCCGACGCTTACGTCAAGAGCGGAGACCGGTTCATCCGCCACCATAAACTTGGGGCGCAAAGCCAGCGCGCGAGCGATGCCGATCCGTTGGCGCTGCCCACCCGAAAACTCATGTGGATACCGTGACATGGCCGACTCATCCATTCCGACAGCGCGCAAAAGTTCACGGACGCGCTGCTTGCGGCCTTCGTGGCCGGGATTTTCCTCAGAGATTTTGCGATGCAGAATCAGCGGCTCCTCGATCACATCTTCGACCTTGTAGCGGGGATCGAGCGAACCGAAGGGATCTTGAAAGATAATTTGCATGTGACAGCGCAGGCGCCGTAAGTCTGACGCGTTTGCTTGCAGAAGATCAACTCCGTCGAAAAGCACCGAGCCGGAGGTCGGCTCGAGCAGACGAAGAATCAGGCGTCCCAGAGTGCTTTTACCGGAGCCGGATTCGCCCACAAGACCCAGCGTCTCGCCATGGTTGATATCGAGCGAAACGTCATCCACTGCCCGGACTTCGCCGCTACTCTGGCTGCCAAAGGGCGATTCCGAGAGATGGAAAACTTTCGCGAGATTGCGAATTTCGACAAGCGGCACGAATGAAGATTAGCAGCCTCGCAACGGGAGTGTCAGCTCTTGTCGTGCTTTCCGCCCAACCACTCCTTCGGCCAGACAATTTGCACGACAATGCATGTCGCCAGAGTGAGAAAGAAGAGAGCCCATTGGGGATGTTCTGGCCAGATCTTCTCCATCAGGCCGAGATGACCCGCCCAGAAACTGAGACCGGTGGCAATCGCAGTGGCAATCAGTGAGATTTTCAACGTTCGCATGGAGCGCTCGCCTTCACCAATGTCGTTCGACCATGATACGTCCGATGGCGGCGTTTTGTTCCGGACAAATGCCGGTACATTTTCATTCCATATTCTGGAATATGGAATGAAAGTTTAGCCGGCGATCATCGGCACAGCTGCGAGAGCGGCCACCATGCCGATGGTGCGCGTCCGGCTGAAGTGCTCGTGCAGGAAGATGCGCGCCAGCACCACGGTTACGGCTGGATACAGCGAACTAATGACAACGGCGTTATCCAATCGCCCAATCTGACCGGCGCGAATGAAGGCGGCGCTGCCGGTGATATCGAGGATGCCAGCCGTAACCGCAATAGCCAGCACTGGTGCGGGGACCGAGCGTATTTGTCTTCCGAATAAAACGAAGGCGGCAGTAATCACAAAAGATGCGAAGCGCGAGAAGACGGCGGTCCATAAGGCGGAAGCATCTCCGGCCCGGTGAATACAGAGGTAAAAACCGGCAAATCCGATTCCGCATAAGACGGCGGTGCCCAATCCCTTGGGACGCGCTCCCGTGGCTTCATTCCGGGAAATAAGCCACACGCCCACGCCGGCGAGAATAAATCCAAGGATGTGACGAGCGCCCGGAAGTCCTCCCTGGAACGCGGTCACAATGGTCGGGATTGCGGCACTCAAAACCGCCGCCACAGGGGCGATCAAACCCATGTTCCCGCCGGACAAAGCGCGATAGAAGAATACGAGCGCGAGGCCTCCGAGGATTCCCGCAAGCGCCGACCAGACCAGGCTTGTTTTTCCGGGGAATAGTGTGTGCGTCGCTAACGCCAAAACTCCCATCGCAATCATGCCGCTGAAATGTACGATGGCGGTAAACAAGAACGCGTTGGCGCGGCGCGCGCCAAGACCTCCCAGAAAATCGCTCGCACCCCAGACCCCGACCGCAGTCAGGCTGTAAGCGGCTGGAATATATTGGGGCTCGAATGTCATTGGGAGTTCGAGATTATCACGCGCAAGAATGGGTGGCCGAGGTTCGTGCCTATTTCGTTGGGCGCTCACCTGGGGCGCTAACCTGGGGGCGCAACCTGGACTGCAAACTACGGACCGGGTTCTACATTTGACGGAGCCGTGCGCTGGCGAAGCGCTGCTGGGCGGCTAGACGGTGACTGTCTCCGGCTGCGTTTTGCCAGCCAGCAACTGGCGCAAGACGTATTGCAGTATGCCTCCGTTGGCATAGTAGAGCGCTTCTTGCGGAGTGTCGATGCGCACGATCGCCTGAAATTCCGACGTCTTTCCACCCTGCACGCGTACTTTGATCTTGCGTCCGGAGGAAAATTTCTCGACTAGCTCGCTGATCCCTGTAATTTCGAAAACTTCTTCACCAGTCAAGTGCAGAGTTTCGGCATTTTCTCCGGGCAAGAATTGCAATGGAAGAATGCCCATGCCGACCAGGTTCGAACGATGAATGCGTTCATAGCTCTCTGCAATCACCACGCGAACGCCGAGCAACCGCGGTCCCTTTGCCGCCCAGTCACGCGACGATCCGGAACCATATTCTTTACCGGCAAGAATCACGAGCGGCACTTTTTCAGCATGATATTTTTCGGATGCATCAAAGATGGACATCTCGGCGCCATCCGGCAAGTGCCACGTGAATCCGCCTTCTGTGTTGACCATTTTGTTGCGCAGACGGACGTTCGCGAATGTGCCACGCACCATGACTTCGTGATTGCCGCGCCGCGAACCGTAGGAGTTGAAATCTCCGGGCTGCACCCCGTGAGCCATTAGATATTTTCCCGCCGGACCGTCTTTCTTAATCGAACCCGCGGGCGAAATGTGATCGGTGGTAACACTGTCGCCGAGAACGGCTAAGACGCGCGCGCCGGTAATATCCTGCACAGCAGCCGGCTTCAGTGCCATGTCGTCGAAATAAGGCGCTTGCCGGATGTAGGTTGAATCGTTCTCCCACGCGTATGTCTCCCCCTTGGGAACGGGCAGCCCGCGCCAGCGCTCGTCTCCGGCATAGACTTCGCTGTAACTCTTGCGAAACATCTCGGAAGTAATCGCGCTCGCCATCGACTGTTCGACCTCTTGTTGCGACGGCCATATATCGGATAGATAAACCGGCTTGCCATTTTTACCCTTACCGACGGGATCTTTGCGGAGATCGATATCGATGCGTCCGGCGAGCGCGAAGGCAACCACCAGCGGCGGCGACATGAGATAGTTGGCGCGGACTTCGGAGTTGATGCGGCCTTCAAAATTGCGATTGCCAGATAATACCGACGCCACAACCAAATTCTTGTCGTCAATTTCTTTCGAAACTTCCACCGGCAGCGGACCCGAGTTTCCAATGCAGGTCGTGCAACCGTAGCCAACGATATGGAACTTCAGTTTTTCGAGATACTGCATAAGCCCGGCCTTTTGCAGATAGTCGAGAACGACTTTCGATCCCGGCGCGAGCGAGGTCTTGACGGTCGCCGGAACTTCGAGACCGCGCTCGACCGCCTTCTTCGCCAGCAAGCCCGCGGCAATCAACACAGATGGATTGGAAGTGTTGGTGCAACTCGTAATCGCCGCAATCACCACGCTGCCATGCTGCAAGGCCAGCTTGCCGTTTCCCGCAACATGCTCGTGAACATGGGGATCTTCCACTCCCACCGCAGCCGGATTCCCACCTTCCTGCTCCCAGCGATTTTCTTGCTTAACCACGCTGGCCGACTCGGCCGCGGTTGGCGTGGCAGCTTTCGGCTTAGCCTTAATCAGAGAGGGCAACGCCTTAGCAAATGACTCTCCTGCTTGCGACAGCACGACGCGATCCTGCGGACGCTTGGGGCCAGCGAGACTCGACTCGACGGTTGCCAGATCAAGACTCAGCAGCTCCGAGTATTCGGCCTGCGGCGTATTCGCGTCATGAAATATTTCCTGCTCGCGCGCATAGGCTTCGACGAGTGCGATCTGTTCGTCGGCGCGTCCGGTAAGTTTCAAATAGCGCAAACTTTCTTTGTCGATGGGAAAGATGCCGCAGGTTGCGCCGTATTCAGGAGCCATATTCGCAATCGTGGCCCGATCAGCGAGTGGAAGATCCTGCAGGCCGGGGCCAAAATATTCAACGAATTTTCCGACGACGCCGTGCTTGCGCAGCATCTCGGTGATCGTCAGCACAAGATCGGTGGCCGTGGCGCCTTCGCGAAGGCGTCCGGTAAGTTTCACGCCGACGACGAGCGGAATCAGCATGGATACGGGCTGTCCCAGCATGGCGGCCTCCGCTTCGATGCCGCCCACTCCCCAGCCGAGCACACCGAGTCCGTTAACCATGGTCGTATGCGAATCGGTGCCGACAAGTGTGTCCGGATATGCCGTACGCTTCCCACCCTCTTCGTGAACGAAGACGACGCGCGCCAAATATTCGAGGTTTACCTGGTGAACAATACCGGTGTCGGGCGGCACGATGGCTAGATTGCGGAAGCCGGTTTGTCCCCAGCGCAAGAACGCATAGCGCTCTTTATTCCGTTGAAATTCGAGCAGGGCGTTGACGTCGAAAGCGCTGGAAGATCCAAACTCGTCGACTTGCACAGAATGATCAATCACCAACTCAGCCGGCTGGAGCGGATTGATCAGCCGGGCATCCCCACCCAACCGTTTCATCGCGTCGCGCATGGCGGCGAGATCGACGACAGCGGGAACGCCGGTGAAATCCTGCAACAGGACGCGGCTTGGGGTGAAAGCGATTTCCTTCTCCGGCTTCGAATTCTTGTTCCAGGCGGCGAGCGCGCGAATTTCCTCCTTCGTCACATTGCGGCCATCTTCGGTGCGCAAGAGATTCTCGAGCAGGATGCGCAAACAAAACGGCAGGTGGCGGGTGGAGATCCCTTGTTTGTCGAGAGCATCGATGCGATAGAGCTCGTATTCTTTCGTACCGACTTTGAAAGTAGCGCGCGCGCCAAAACTATTTGTCGACATGATGGCCTTCCTTCAGAAGCTCCGCAGGAGCGAAAACGCAATGTGAGACTGGAACCTAATAGTGTAATTCGTTTTCCGGGTGCGTGGAGGCGCACGCGAGTCTTCCAGGGATTCGAAGGCGAAACGCGTCCGGCATGTGTCTGCGATAAAGTAGGAGGACGAATCATGCCGCAAAGCGTGGGCCATGTCGCGTTAGTTGTCCGTGATTACGACGAGGCTCTCGACTTCTTTACGCGGACGCTCAATTTCACGGTGGTGGAAGATACTCGGCTAGACGACACCAAGCGCTGGGTGGTCATCGCTCCGCCCGGGTCGAAAGGGACGACCTTGCTTCTGGCCCGAGCATCGACGCCCGAGCAGGAAACCCGGATCGGCAACCAGACCGGCGGACGAGTCTTTTTGTTTCTTTATACCGACGACTTTTGGCGGGACTACAACGAGATAACCGCGCGCAAAGTGAAGTTCGTGCGCGAACCGAAAGTGGAACCGTATGGGACGGTCGCGGTGTTTGAGGACCTCTACGGCAATCTATGGGATCTGTTGCAACCGGCAGTAAAGAACTCTTCCTGACGGAAATTTTGGCTCTTCTGTTTAAATGTTTAAAGCGTGGATTGTCCAACCCATGGATTATTTAGCTCGCAGAAGCAGCACGGGCGCGCTAATACTGTGTTGCACCCGAGAGGCCGTGGTGCCTAGAAAGACGTCGGCGAGAAAGCGGTGCCCATGCGTGCTCATCGCCACCAGGTCGCAGCCCTTCTGCTGAACCCATTTGATGATTTGATCGGCTGGCTCGCCATAGGAAAGTTCGGCTTGCGCGGAAATTCCCGCCGCCTCGAATTCCGCCTGCACTTTTTTCAAGTACGCGGTGTCTTCGGTAATCTCCGCACTAACGGCATCCGGACCATAGGTGCGAGCAGCCCATCCATCAGCCACGTGGAGCAATACCAATCGGCTGTGTGCAAGCTTTGCGAGTTCTTTTACGTGTTCGATGATTCGCCGGTCAGTCGGCGTACCGTCTAACGTCAACAGGATGGTGTCGTACATAATCCTTCGTTCCTAGACTTTCTCATCGGCGCTTTAACCGCCGATGATGACCTGCCACGCGGCGCGGAACGAGTCCGGAAGGCCATAGACATCCATGGCGGTGATCAGAATAGCACTGCCCCAACCGGCAGCCAGCAGAAACCAGCCATTCTTCCAGGCCCCCATCCGTAAACGTGAACTCGTGAATTGCAAGAGCGGAAACATCGCAAAGGGAAGTTGCAGGGCCAGCACGACCTGGCTGAGCGTCAGCAAATCGGTAACGCTGCTGTCTCCTCGCAAACCGATAATGAAGACCGCCGGGAGAATGGCCAGCGTGCGAGTGATGAGACGCCGCACCCAGGGCTTGATGCGCCAATGCATAAAGCCCTCCATCACGACCTGGCCGGCAAGTGTGCCCGTGATAGTGCTGCTTTGACCGCTGGCGAGCAAGGCTATGGCAAAAAGTGTGCTGGCAGCGGTCGCTCCCAACAAGGGAGCAAGCGTCAAGTATGCGATCCGAATCCAATCGCTGTCGGCACTGAACTTGACAAGTTGGCCGCCGGAAGCCACGACGCTTTCTTTTCCGAAAAACACCATGGCCGCGAGCACCAGAATCGCTGCGTTCACGAAGAAGGCGATGGTCAGCGCCACGATCGAATCGATGGTGTTGAAGCGAATCGCACTGCGGATGGAAGGTTCGTCCTTTTGCAGTTTGCGGCTCTGTACCAGCGCCGAATGCAGGTACAGATTGTGCGGCATGACCGTGGCGCCAATGATGCCGATCGCAAGGTATAAGAGGCCCGCCTGACGAATGTGCGGCGAAAGCAGAGCTCTTCCCATTTCCATGAAACTGGGCTGCGTCTGCGGCAAAACGAAAATCTCGATGAAGTAGCAGACCGCGATGGTGGTGATCAGCAACAGAACGACGGCCTCGATCGTGCGCATCCCGAACCGCTGCAAGGCCAGGAGAAGGAGGACATCAAGCCCCGTAATAATGACGGCCCACAGCATCGGAATGTGGAACATCAAGTTGAGAGCGACCGCGCTCCCCAGAACCTCGGCCAGATCACAGGCGCCGATGGCAACTTCACTCATCAGCCAATTCGGCCAACGAGTCCACCGGGGATACCAGTCGCGGCAACACTGGGCGAGATCCTTGCCCGTGACCACGCCTAAGCGGGCGGAAATGACTTGCATGAAAATGGCCATGAGGCTGGCGACTCCGACCACCCACAAGAGCCCGTACTTGAAACGAGCGCCACCTTCCAGATCGGTTCCCCAGTTCCCTGGGTCCATGTAGCCGACGCTGACGAGAATCGCGGGCCCCACGAAAGCTCGCCACTGTTGCCAGAATCCGGCTTGATGGTGCGGCACGTCCACCGAACCGTGTACCCCTTCGAGGGAGACGTGGCCGCCGCTGAGATAATCGGGAGGGGGCGGGCCATCGCTTAGCGGAAAATTGTTATCCGCAAGCCGACGGTTCTCCGATGTCTCAGTCTCACGCATTGTATGGATCCGAAACGGCTGCGGACGGACGCGCTCTCTGAACCAAGCGCCCAATCTGCCTGAAGTCTAATCTCATAGTCTAACGCTGTTTGTTGGGCGAGGTTTGCTGGGCGGTGGTTGTTGAGCGGAAGTTGTTGGGCGAGGCCGCTCGCAATCAGTGGGCAGAGGGACGAGATCGGCGCCGCGAACTCATCGTCGGGAATTGATCCGCGAATTGATCCTCGAACTGATACTCGGTTTGACATCGTCTGCGCGCGCCCCTACCCTTAAATGTTTCCCTATGAAGATCCTAGTCATCGGCAGCGGTGGACGTGAGCATGCCTTAGTGTGGAAGCTTCGGCAATCACCGCGCGTCACCAGGATTTATTGTGCGCCGGGCAACGCCGGAATCGCGGAAGAAGCGGAGTGCGTTCCGGTTGATGTGAAGAGTCTCGATTCCATGGTCGCGCTCGCCAATCGGATACAACCTGACCTCACCATCGTCGGCCCTGAATTGCCTTTAATGCTGGGCGTAGTCGATGAATTCACACGTCGCGGATGGCGCACTTTCGGTCCGACGCAAGCTGCGGCGCAACTCGAAAGCAGCAAGAGCTTTGCCAAGGAATTCCTGCACCGACATCACATTCCGACGGCGCATT
>Ga0302275_10001008_pt1 | contig 30929 bp, 24 predicted proteins | sample III_Bog_N2_2_FD_200229 | JGI IMG/M metagenome (GOLD analysis project Ga0302275, IMG submission 200229) | Peat permafrost microbial communities from Stordalen Mire near Abisko, Sweden - III_Bog_N2_2 | ecosystem: Environmental > Terrestrial > Soil > Wetlands > Peat | place: Sweden: Abisko... | reverse complement strand
TCGGCCGCCCAATCCGCGTCCTCGACATTGTCGAGCACTTCTCGCGGAGCCCCTCCGCCCATCGAAATTCGCGCGAGCGTCCCGACCTGCGCAAAACCGGCCAGGATGACCGAATTTAAGCGAACCGCCAGCTCTCCACGCTTGGAAATCGCCAGCAACTCCGCGTCCTTCACTCCCAGTTCCCGGGCCCCAGGATCATCGGTGCGCCCGACATACAACTGATTCTGCCCTCCATCCCAGGCAGCGCTGTAGACAATGTTGCCGTCGGGCGTAAAGCGCGCATTCCCGATGGAGCCTGTGCGAAACGTGAGAGCCTGATACTCCGGCAAAGACGCACTCCCGCTAGCGTGCCCCCACCACCATCCCAGCCCAACCATCAATGCTGAAAGAACCAGAGCGCCCGCTAGTTCTCGCAATTTGCTGGGAGCGGCGGTTGGTTGCGAAGGAGTAGTAGCCGCCGAAGCTGACGATCCCGGTAGCGACGATTGCCCGGTAGCCCACTGCGCCCCCGTCTGACTCGGCTCCGAGGCGAGCGCCGAACTTTTTGCTGAACTCGCTACTGAACCCTCCGTCAAAGCCTCTAAATTGAAGGCCAAATCGCCAGCCGATTGAAAACGCAGCGCGGGGTTTTTCTCCAGACAGTGCCGCACCATCCGCTCCAACGCCGGAGGCACATTGCGCGCCGTCTCCGAAAGTTCGGCCGGCTCCTCTTTCAGAATCGCGCTCATGGTTTCGGCGGGACTCTCCCCTTGAAACGCCCGCTGCCCTGACAGCATCTCGTACAGGATCGATCCGAAGGCAAAAATGTCCGAGCGATGGTCCGCCGGTTTTCCCCGTACTTGCTCAGGAGACATATAGCCGACCGTGCCCATCACCTGGCCCGGCTCCGTGTTTACCTGTGCCGTCGGCGCATCGGCTCCCGGATCGTTTTCGGGACGCGTCAACTTCGCCAGACCGAAGTCGAGGATCTTCACCCGGTCATCGTGGGTCAAAAACAGGTTCTCCGGCTTTAGGTCGCGATGCACAATCCCTTTTTCGTGCGCCGCCGCCAGTCCACGCGCCACCTGCAACGCGTAGTCCACCGTCTTGCGGCTGCTGAGTGGCCCGCCCCGTACCCGCTCCCGCAAGGTCTGGCCTTCCAGCAATTCGGAGACAATGTAAGGGGCGCCCTGCTCCTCTCCGATATCGAAAATCGACAGAATATTAGGATGGTTCAATGCCGCTGCCGAACGCGCTTCCTGGATGAAACGCTGCAGCCGCGCCGGATCCGCTGAATACAACGTAGGCAACACCTTAATCGCCACGACGCGATCTAAACGCGCATCGCGCGCGCGGTACACCTCGCCCATCCCTCCCGAACCGAGCAGGGACTGGATATCGTACGGCCCGAGTTTTGTCCCTGGAGTGAGCGCCATCTGAAGCTGTGGATTATAACGGACCGCGCGTGAACGCTACACAGTGTTTCGTTCACGCTTTTGGATCTTCACTCAACAAGAGCAAGAGAAAGATGGGATCGCGAGACGAGAAAAAAGGCCCGCCGGTGTGGCGGGCCCAAGGTTCAAAAAGCAGTCAGAAGCGGTTGCTCAGTTACGGCGTACATCCGCCTGAATAGGCGCAGTTCTCGTCTTCCATAAAGATCGAGTACTTGCCTGCGTTCCCAGCAGTCCCATAGAGGAACGGGAACGAGATGTCGGTTACGCCGTCATCAGCCAGCATGGAGATGACCGCCGTCGACGATGATGTGCTGCCGGGATAGAACAAAGTTCCTTTGCCATCGTATGCATAGTTGTAGCCCAGGAACTCGAAAATGTAATTGCCCAGCGGGTAATAGTTGCCGTTGTTACAGCACGGACGCTCAACAATGTACTCCGCGCTGCTTCCAATCAGGCCCGGGCCGTTCTGCCACGCAAGTGAGAATGTTCCGTACCACTGTTGCGTGATGTCTTCGACGAAGACTGACTGGGTGCTGGTTCCCGGCGCGCCGAATGTCACCGCCTCGTAATCGTCGCCAGGATTAACCGTGCAAGGACTGCTGCCGCAATAGATGGTCAGAATGGAATAGCTGGGAAACCACTCCACCCATCCGTAGGTTTGAACTGGTCCGCTGCAGCCGCCGCCATCCCAATAGTCCGCCGTGCCTCCCTGGACTACATCGCCGTTGTTAAAGCCATCGATGCCGTTCCAGGTGACTTCGAACCACGGACCGTCAGAGCACGGGATGTTGCCGAGCGGATGGTTGGGAACCGGTACGTTCCAGAAAGAAACGACTTCATCAAAAGACGTCTTGCTGTTCCAAGTCGTGTTCTTGTTGAGATTGGCAATACCGCTCCAGTTATAAGAGGTGTAGTTCACAGTGCCATCGACATCCGGCTTCGCTGCTGCTGCTCCGGGACGCATGGTCGTGCTGGAGTAGGGCTGCGCTTTCACATCTACTGCACGCGTCTTGAGCGCCAGCATGGCCTTCGTCCAATGCTGATAGGCCTTCGCGTCATTGTCCTTGTCGGGCGCCTGGGGCAGGCCGTAGCTGAGTAGTTCGCGGTTGGTTGCGGTCAAGGGATTAAAACCCTTTGGCGCGGCTGCAAACGCGCTCACTCCCTTTACGCTCGTCGGCACAGTCTTAGCCGCGGCGAAAATGGCGGTGCGTTCATCTGAGCTAACCCGCTGAGCCATCGAAAGAGCTGACAGGCTCAAAATCACGGCTGTCGCTGCCACTGCCACCACAACTTGGTTTGAAAATCGCCAATTCTGGTTCTGCATAAACTTTGTTCTCCTTCCCCTCACAGGGAACGTTAGGGCCGTCGATAATCCGCCGAACGAACACCATTCGCACTCTCGCGACCGGCATTTGCCCACGGAACTACCTCCTGGCAATTTACGTTTAGAGTTTCAAGAAATTCAATTTTTCAGGGAATGCAGTCAGGCTCGATGGGGGAAGCATTAAGCCTACGCCGACACACGCAGCTTAGCTTATTTCCAAACTTAGTCAAGTTAAATGTAGGGTTCCCGCGAAAATAAATAGTCGTCAAAACAGGGATTTTCGTGAAACGAAAAGGGAGTGATCATCACTGCTCAAAATGTCGTCAAGAAGTGAAAATATTGTCAATAGTTCTCTTGCGAAGATGAAAGACAAGCGCTCAAATCTTGCAACTAATTTCACATGAAGCTGGCTCTGAGCGCGCCATCCAGCCTCGCACTGCCATTGCCACCGTCGCAATTACAGAGACCCGAGAGTCCGTGTCCACCCAGAGGCCCCTGCCGTGGCTCAGTTATATTGCAGGACTATCGTGAGCCCTCCCGTCGACGCCCAAACCGCTCCATCGACGGTCGGGAAGGTATCGAAACTGAGCAGCGCCTCAACGTTGAACTCAGCGCCGTGGGGATCCTCAAACACCCCGTAGAAGGTCGCGGACACACAACTGTAGGAAGCGCCTTCAGGGGTTTTCTTGGCTTCGGTCAACAACGGCCCCCACATCGTCCCCAAGAAACTGCACGACCCCACCGGGCCCGCTTTTGGCCCGCAGATGTCGTGTGTATCCCATAAGTAAAGCTCGGTCACTCCCTTTACCGTGATGATTTGAACCGTGTCGCTTCCCTGGAAATCGAACTTGCTGACTTTGCCCGACGGAATCCATTGCGAGAAGGGACTGAGCGGAAACGCATATTGGATGATTGCGCCCTTGTAGTCGGGCAGAACGGTGGCGAATTGCGTGAACGCGGTCGCTTGCTGCGCAAGGGACAGCGCGCACGTAGCCATGACGAAAAATGCCGGGAGGAGGGACTTTCGCATTGGGGGAACGCTTTCTTGGTTGAACTATCGAGCTTGCTTTCTCGAGCTGGTTGAGGTTTCTTGAGGGCGAAATATTGGCGGGTGAGGGCGGGCGACGGGAACCGCCATCTTCATTCTGGCGAGGCTGGGATCTTGAACGGCGGTCGAGGCGAACCTTGCCCGTGCAGTCACGCGCCGACCAGGTTTTGCAGCTTTGGCCGGTTGTGGATGATCAAGGTTGACCCCTTTAACTCCGCCATCTGTTTCCTTCGAAACTCGGATAGCAAGCGAGTGATGGTTTCGCGGCTAGTCCCAACCAGTTGCGAAATTTCTTCGTGAGTCATCGCTAAGCGCACCCGCGCTGCCCCGCGCGTCGTATCGCCATCGGCAGAGGTCTCGAGCAAGAATCGCGCAAATCGTTCCGAGACCGAATGCGAGAGCCCAATCGACCGCACCACGCCGTAAGCGTCCGAACAGTCTCGCGCCAGATGTTGGGACGCGTGCAAGGATGCGTCCGCATGATTCTTGAGAAAGCGCAACATATCTTCCCTACCCACGAAATTGAGTTGGCAGGGCTGCATCGTTTCGACCGTCAACTCGTACGGACCTCCGGTAATAACGGCGTGCAGGCCTAGCACCTCTCCGGCCTCGGCGATGCGCACGATCAGCGTCTTTCCGTCGCGCGAGGTAGTTGAGAGTTTGGCGCGGCCCTGGCAGAGGATGAAAATCCCCCACGGATTCTGCCCTTCCACCAGGACAACCGCATGCTCGGGAAAAACAGCCGCATGCTTGATCGCATTGAATGCCGCCATGGAGGCGGGAGTCAGGTTGCAGAAAAAGCTGCGCGAACGGAGATGGCAGTTAAGACAGTTTTCGACACAGTTCAACCCCGGCATGATGGCGCTCCTCGTCCTCTTCCAAAAAGAGTGTGCATTGCCGGACGGGCGAGCACGACTGAGTAGATATATCCAGTTGTGTCGTGAGTGGCCAGACAGACGATGCGGGTGGTTTACATTCCTTTACTTTGCATTCGGGCCGCCAACCTTCGATGTTTCGATATTGGCCCAAACATGCCGCTATGCATTGGAAACCGACCAGACTTGCCCATGAATCTGGCCGGGAATCGGGCAACCTTGCCGTTGGTCGGGCGGGTTGGCAGACCGCAGGTCGTTCCTCACGAGCGCCAGTTGACCGAGTTTTCCTCGAATTGCCTCCTGGCGACATCAAAAATCCAAGGCGTTCTTTAAGATATTGAAAAACAACGACTTATTTTATTTTTGGCATGGCCTTGACAACTGCACACTCATATTCCTATAATTGGCACTCGTGGTGATCAAGTGCTAACATTCTTCAGTTTTGTTGGGAAACTCGATAACTTCTGAAATTTCGATTACACCAATTCAAATCTCTACTCTTGAAAGGAGTATGCAACTATGGCTACCAAATTCACCCCGCTGCATGACCGTATTCTGATTCGGCGCGTGGAAGAAGCTGACACCACACGCGGCGGGATCATTATCCCGGATTCCGCGAAAGACAAGCCGCAGGAAGGCGAAGTCGTCTCCGCTGGCAAGGGCAAGATCAACGAAGAAGGTAAGGTTCGTCCCCTCGATGTGAAAGAAGGCGACCGCATTCTGTTCGGCAAGTATTCGGGCACTGAGATCAAGATTGACGGAGAAGACTTCGTCATCATGCGCGAAGAAGAAGTATTGGGCGTGCTCACGGGCGCGACCACCCCGGCTAAGAAAGAGACTGCCGGAGCGCGTCGTTAATTTTGTGGTGACGGGGCTCTCCCCTGTCCTGAAACGAAAATTTCCGCAGGCACCGAGCCTGCTTACATCTTAAGGAGCAAACAGTTATGGCAAAACAAATTATTCATGGAGAAGAGTCGCGACAGGCCATTCTCCGCGGCGTCAACATTCTGGCTGATGCTGTGAAAGTAACTCTCGGCCCCAAGGGCCGCAACGTGGTCATTGAAAAGAAATTCGGTGCGCCCACCATCACCAAAGACGGCGTAACCGTTGCCAAAGAAATTGATCTGCCGAACGGCATCGAGAACATGGGCGCCCAGATGGTCCGCGAAGTTGCTTCGAAGACCTCCGACGTCGCCGGCGATGGCACCACCACCGCAACCGTTCTCGCCCAGGCAATTTATCGCGAAGGCGTGAAGACCGTAGCCGCTGGCGCCAATCCAATGGCCATCAAGCGCGGCATCGAAAAGGCCGTTCTGCTCATCACCGGCCGCGTCGACAAAGAAGGCAACCGCGAAAAGGGCGAACTGGATAAGTTCTCCAAGCCCGTTTCCGGAGACATGATTGCCCAGGTGGGCACCATCTCGGCCAACAACGACGAGACCATCGGAAAGATCATTGCCGAAGCTATGAAAAAAGTCGGCAAAGATGGCGTCATCACCGTTGAAGAGTCGAAGACTCTGGAAACGCAGTTGGACGTTGTCGAAGGCATGCAGTTCGACCGCGGCTACCTGTCTCCGTATTTCGTCACCGATCCGGAGCGCATGGAGTCCGTACAAGAGAATGCGTACATTCTCATCCACGAAAAGAAAATCAGTTCGATGAAAGACCTGCTCCCCTTGCTCGAGCAGATCGCCAAGGGCGGCAAGCCGCTCCTGATCATCGCTGAGGACGTCGAAGGCGAAGCACTCGCCACTCTCGTCGTCAACAAACTCCGTGGCACGCTGCAAGTCTCGGCCGTTAAGGCTCCGGGCTTCGGCGATCGCCGCAAGGCCATGCTGCAGGACATCGCAACCCTGACCGGCGGCAAAGCCATCACCGAAGATCTCGGCATTAAGCTCGAGAACGTCACCCTCGCCGACCTTGGCCAAGCCAAGAAAGTCACCATCGACAAGGACAACACGACCATCGTCGAAGGCAAAGGCAAGCCGGGAGACGTGCAGGGCCGCGTGAAAGAAATTCGCAGCCAGATCGATAAGACCACCAGCGACTACGACCGCGAGAAGTTGCAGGAGCGGTTGGCCAAACTGGTCGGTGGCGTAGCCGTAATCAAAGTCGGCGCCGCGACCGAAACCGAAATGAAAGAAACGAAAGCGCGCGTGGAAGATGCCATGCACGCGACTCGTGCAGCCGTGGAAGAAGGCATTGTCCCGGGTGGCGGCGTAGCGCTGGCGCGTTGCGTAGCAGCTCTCGACAAGCTGAAGCTGGAAGGTGACGAGCAGATCGGTGTCAACATCGTGAAGCGCGCCATCACCGAACCGCTGCGCCAGATCGCCGAGAATGCCGGCGAAGAAGGTGCCATCGTCATCGGTAAGATCCACGACTCGAAAGAAACCAACTACGGCTACAACGCTCTGACCGGAAACTATGAAGACCTGGTCAAGGCAGGCGTGCTCGATCCGACCAAGGTAGTGCGCACCGCACTCACCAACGCCGGTTCCATCGCCGCGTTGATGCTCACCACCGAAGCCCTGGTTGCCGAGATTCCGGAAGAGAAGAAGAATGCTCCGGCCCCCGGCGGACACGGCGGCGGCATGGGTGACATGTACTAAGAGCGGCTCAGTAGGGTGCCCCGTCCAAGCTCAGCTTGGGCGGGGCTTTTTTGTTTGTGTGGCGCGGACGCTCTGGTCCGCGTGCCGTTGCCCCATCCTGGCGCGTTCCTTGCGCTAAGGTGGGAGCCGCACCGCGAAAGCCTACAGCAATAAAGAAATCCCCTGACTAATGACTAACGGCCAGGTGTCCAACCGTGGCTTGCGGCGCGCCTGCTTCTTCGTGAACAATTTTCTTCACAAGCTTGCGATCAATGTAGAGCTCCCTTCCATCGCGCCTGACCACTACCTCTTTCGCCGACATGGAGAGAATCTCCCCGAACACCACAGTCCCGTCTCGGAATTCCACCATGTCTTTGTCCTTTTCCACGCCATTCGAGTTTGCGGAAATACGCTCCACCAGAAATATCTTCTTGATCTGATTTCGATCGAGAGTCTTGACCTTACCGTCTGACTGAAGCACTGCCTCGTGCAGCGTCATGGAGATCAGATCTCCGGTGATGGTCGTGCCGTCCCGAAGCTCAACTGTATCCTGAGAGAGGCCGCCCAGTTCCACGGAGATGCTGCCGCCCGGCAAGTCATCCGCGCCAACATCAAGTGGTGTGCTGCCCGGCGCATAGCCTTCCTTGTGAAATTCGATCGTATGCGAACCGATTGTAAAGTCATAGATCTTCGGTGTCACTCCTGCGTCATCTCCGTCGACCGAGAAGCGTGCTCCTGGAGGAACCGATTTCACACTTAGCGCGATCGTCTTGCCGGCAATCAGCGTAACGTTCGCCGGCGTGCCCGCGGCCGAAAATTGCACTTGTGACTTGCCCGTGCGGTAAGGCGCAATCGCATCCAGTTGCAAACGAGCCTTCCCGATCCTGACTCCGTGAGCGTCGAGGATATTGACGGTAAAAACAGAGCGGGGCATGGATTGCTCAGAAACATTCTGGGCCGTCACGTCCGACGAATAAATCCCCGCTCCATTCACCAAGCCGACCCGCGCGAAACCGGCAAAAACCAGCTTGAGCACTGGCTTATCGGCATCGGGCCACTGCACGGCGACTGGAGGCGAGGATTGAGCACTACTCTGCGAAACCAGGACAACCAGCAGTAGTACGCACCAACCAGATAGTGCTCGCATGGCAGTAAGTAGTAACATACCACCGCATTTCCTCACAATTGTTTGTCGTTGGAAAGGTGCCCCATCCTAGCGTCGCGCCTCCTGCGACGCTAGGATGGGAACCGCAATGGTCGCGCACCTGTTCCATTATTGACCGAGCATCTCACCCCAACTTCTGTGCGATCGTAACCGTGTATCCATCCCCATCTTCAAACGCAAACTCCTTCATCCCGTAGAACTGATCGGTCACAGGCATCGAGATTCTCGCGCCCGCCTTCTGGACACGATCGAGCACGTCCTGCAGGCTGTCCACTTCCATGTAGAGAGTCAGGCTGGCTCCGATCGTCGCTGCCAGCTTTGGATACTCCGCTGCCACGGTCTTCTGATCGTTGAAGAAAATTTCCACCGTTCCGTTCGAAACCGCGGCAAAGATGTAGGGCGACTCGTCGGGCACGGCCATTGCTTCTTCCAGCCCCAGAATTTCGCGATAAAACTTCAGGCTCGCTTCCACGTTGCTGACCACAAGATTCGGCGTGAGTTTCTTGATCTGCATAGGTTCTCCTTGTCGTAAACAGGTTCGTGAATTCTTGAATTCCGGACGGTGTGTGTTGAAGACGATTGGCACACTACTCCGGTGTGCTCGCATCGCCTCCATCCACGACCCTTTGCGAGGAAGGACGTGAGTAGGGACCCTCATTGTGTGTGGCGCCAATTCGGTTCGTCCGAGTCAACGCGCGGATCCCGCGAGGTACGGCAGGAATAATAACACGAAGACCTAGCCACCTCGCAAACGTACAATAGCGTCTCGTGAACGGCAGGAGGCGCGATGTTTCGCGGAGGAGTTTTCGCAAGAATGAATCTCAATGCCGTACTCGACTCGGTGAGGACTGCCTGCGCCGCTGTTGCTGCCATGCTGCTGGCTCGTCTCTTAAAGCTACCCGAATCCTATTGGGCTCCAATTTCGACCATCGTCGTGATTCAATCCACTATTCCGCCCGTGACGCTCGGATGGCAGCGCTTCGTCGGCACCGCGCTCGGAGCGGTCGTCGGAGCATCCATCGCTACGTTTTTCCACACCGGCGCGGCCATCTATGCGGTGGGAATTCTGCTTTGCGGATTACTGGCTTACTCTTTGCGCGTCGGAAGCGCGTATCGCTTCGCCGCCATTACCTTGAGTATTGTCTTGTTGATTCCGCGTGCACATGTTCCGTGGATCATCGCCTGGCATCGTTTTCTTGAGGTATCTCTGGGCATTGTAGTCGCGCTTCTGATCACGATCATTTGGCCACTCAAGAAAAAGGCGTGATCGAAGTTGTCTTATTCCAAGGTGTCTTCCGTGCGGATATTAGAGAGGTCAATGAGACTACGGTAAGTCGCGAGCCATTGGTTGCGCACCGCTTTCCACGTGTATTTCTGCGATTCTCTATGAGCATTCTGAGCGAGTTTCGTTGCGAATGCCGAATCGCGCAACAGACGAACTACATTTGCAGCGAGTGCTTTGGCATCTCCAACCCGCGAGAGCAACCCGGTGCGCTCGTGCTGGACCAGATAAGGCATGCATTCCGGCGTTGTAGTCACCACCGGCGTTCCCGCGGCGAATGCTTCAATGACGGAGAGCGGCATATTGTCAAGCCACGATGCGTTAATGAAGATGTCGGCTGCTTCGTAATATTTGCCGATTTCTCGATGGGGCGCGACCCCGGCAAAATTCACGCCCGGCAGATGCAATTCAGCCACTAAGTTACGAATGTCATCTTCCAGCGGACCATTGCCCACTAGATCGAGTCGCGCCTCGGGATACTCTTTTTTCACCTCGGCAAATGCGCGAACCACCACATCGACGCTGTAATATTCGGAGAATCCGCGAGTGCAGACTAAGTGAGGACGCAGCGGATTGCGTTCTCGATAGTTAAACTGCGTGAGGTCGACTATATTCGGCACCGCAAATGCCGGAAGATCAAACTCCCGGAACACGTCGACCAGATATCCCGAAGGCACGACAATCTTATCCGCGCGAGAAAGAACGAATCTTGCCGAGCGGAATCGTTGCATGTGATCACGCGCCTCGCCGCTGTGATAGTTGATGAGGCTTTTCCCACCTCGTATCTTCGTCACCAACCAGGCCGGCGCGGGAGCCAGTAGAAACGACCAGTACGACGCGGAGAAGATGTGAGCAATGTCCGCGCGTTTGAGGCCACGCCAGAGATGCCAGAAGTACATGGGCTCGCGTAGAAGGGTGCGCAGGCCGGGTATATTCTCCGCCCAGCGAAGTATTCCGGGAAATTGCGGGTCAACTTCAAGGAGAGCGACGTCAATATTCGGATCGCCCTGCCATTGCTTGAGCAGCAGGTCTGCCTGCACCGATTGCCCGCCCACGTAACGCAGGCTGGGCGCAACAATCACAACCCGCAGGCGCCTAGACTTTTCAGCCGTTGCTTCGGTTGCGAGTTGCTCGGTTGCGAGTCGCTGAGTTGCGAATTGCCGGTTTGACTCGCTCATGCGGTGAACGGCCTTCGCTTCTTCTTCCGCAGAAGCATCGTATACAGATCTGTGTAGCGCTGCCGCACTCTTTCCAGGCTGAAGTTTTCTTGCGCAAAGTGACTGGCATTGCGCCCCAGTCGCTCGCGCAGTGCGGCATCCGATAAAAGCTTCTCGACCGAAGCGGCAAAGTTCGTTTCATCGCCACCGCGTATCAGAGCTCCGCGTTCCTCGTTCACCAGTTCCGAGTTCCCTCCAACATCGTAAGCAACCACCGGCAAACCCGCCGCCATGGCTTCAAGAATCACATTCGAGAGACTTTCGGAATCAGAGGGATTCACTGCGACGTCGATCGAGGCGAGAATGGCCGACATATCTTGCCGATCACCGAGAAAGATCGCGCTCGTGTCGAGGCCAAGAGTCGCCGCTTCCTTTTCGAGTTCGGGGCGCAGAGGTCCATCGCCAATTAAGAAAAATTCTGTGTTCGGTATATGCTGGCGAATCAGTGCGGCGATGCGGAGAAATCCGGAATGGTTCTTGTAACGATGATTCATGCGCGCCACCATCCCAACGCGGAGCACGCCGTTCTTGGGTAGAGCCGCTGCCGCAGTCTTAAAAATCTCCGACGGCAGCGCATTCCCGATCACCGCGATCTTGTCGGAGGCGATTCCGGATGCGACCAGACGATCGGCGGCAGCGTGCGAGTTGCACACGACCGCATCACACCAGCGAAAGGCTGCCAGCTGCGCGCGGAATTGGGCCAGCGTCATCAAATCTCCGATTTGGCGATGACTGCCGATAACGACGGGGACCCGGGCCAATTTGGCGGCCGGGATGAGAACGAGATTGGCGTAAAAATCGAAGCCCTGTGCAACGGACACTTGATACTGGCGAAGATAACGGCTGAGCTTGAGTCGAGAGCGCAGCGAGCGCCATCCGAAGAGGCTGCCACCCAAGGGAAATTGCGCAGCTTCGGGAAAATGATGGGCCAACGGTCCGCGACGACTGACGCAGCCTAAGTGCGTTTGAAAGTCCGGGGGAACAAGGTTCTGCGCGAGCACAGTAAACTGGCGCTCGGAGCCGCCCGTCTCGAAGGTATTGACCATCAGAAAAAGGTTGATGGGCAAATTGTGCGCATCGATGCTGGCGAGCAACTCGGCTGATGGACTTGCCGTCAGGCGAACGGGCTCCGTGACTCGCACCCGATCATCCTCCCACCGGCGCTGAGGCTAGCGGAGCGGAATCGGGCACCCGCCGCCGAGAGTCGGCAGCCACGGCGAGCGAGAAAATACCGGCTGGCTTGATGTAGCGTTCAAGGAAGTTGCGATGCCAGAGTTCGAACATCAACAGGCGCCAGATCCGTCCTGTCATCGTCTTGCCGCGAACGAGATGATCGTCCATCAATTTTCGAATCCCATTGGGATCGAAGTAACCTCGCTCCAGGGTGCGCGGTTCAAGCAGGATCATCAACATGTCTTTGAGCTCGTTGCGCATCCAGTGAACCAGCGGCAATGAGAATCCCTGCTTCTGACGGTAGATAGCTTCGTGCGGCACGCCCACCCGCTCGGCCAGTTTTCGCAGAATATATTTCTGCTGATTACCGCGCAGTTTCCACTCCGGCGGAAGGCCAGCAACCCACTCCACGAAGAGATGATCAAGAATTGGGACACGAACTTCGAGCGAATTCAGCATGCTCATGCGATCAACTTTGGTCAGAATGTCCGCCACCATGTACGTCTTCGTATCGACATAGAGCAGTTGGTCGACCGGATCTTTCGCTGGCGCCTGCGCGAAATAACGGCGGAAAACATTGGCGGGATCATCGTTGTCGTTTAAGATGCGACGAAAATCGTCGGAGAGCAGCGGCGTGTCGCGCTCGAAAGCGGGTAAGAAGGAAAGGTGATCGATGTAGCGTTCCTGCCAGGGCAGCGAAACGTTATAACTGAATTTTCGACCCTGCATGCTCTTCGGCAGCCGTGGAAACACCTGCTCGCGAAAGAACTTGCGCGCCCATCCGGGAATGTGCTCGAAAATGCGCCGACCTTCGTGAATGCGATAACGATCGTATCCTGCAAACATTTCGTCGCCGCCATCGCCGGAGAGAGCGACCGTCACATGCTGGCGAGCCATTTGCGCGACATAATAGGTCGGAAGCATCGATGAGTCACCGAACGGCTCCTCGAGTGAACTCGTGAGGTGCGCAACCGTTTGGACGACGTCGGGCTCAAGGATCATCTCGTGATGATCGGTGCCAAATTTCTGCGCTACGACACGCGCCCAGTGCGCTTCGTTGAAATCATCTTTCTTAAAACCGATGGAAAAGGTCTTTACCGGCGTGGAACTGGCCCGCGCCATCATTGCCACCACGGTGGAAGAGTCGGTTCCGCCGCTGAGAAACGCGCCCAGAGGCACGTCGGAAATCAAACGGATTTTCGTCGCTTCGAATAAGCGCCGTTCTAATTCTTCCAGACATTCTTCTTCGTTCTTCGGAGCGTGCGTATTGTATTCGGGGACGTCCCAGTATTGCCAAGTGCGAATCTTGCCGTCCTGAAATTCGAGTACGTGTCCGGGCGGGAGCTTGCAAATTCCCGTGTAGGCCGTGATCGGATCAGGAACGTATCCGTAATAAAGATATTCGAGCAAACCCTGTGCGTTGACTGCGGCTAGTTCTGGAACAACCGCCAGAATCGATTTAATTTCAGACGCGAAATAGAGGTTCCCCTTGTGCAGCGCGTAGTGCAACGGTTTCTTGCCCAACCGGTCACGCGCCAGAGTGAGTTTGCGTTTTGTTTTGTCGTAGATCGCGAGAGCGAACATGCCGCGCAGTTTATCGACGCAGGCCGCCCCCATTTCTTCGTAGAGATGAATAATAACTTCCGTGTCGCAATGGCTGCGAAAGCTATGACCACGGCTCTCGAGTTCGGGACGAAGCTCGGGGAAGTTGTAAATCTCGCCGTTAAACACGATCCAGGAGCTGCGATCTTCATTGAAGACCGGCTGATGCCCTCCCGAAAGATCGATGATGCTGAGACGCCGCATACCGAGGCCCGCGCCGTCGGCAACGTAGAGTCCTTCATCGTCGGGCCCGCGATAAACGATCTGGTTGCACATGTGGTGCACCAGCGCTTCGGTGATGTTGCTCTCGCGAGTTGTGCTGACCACTCCGGCGATACCACACATAGTCTTTTTCCTATGCCCTCACGGTCGCTGGAATCGCACTTGCTTGCTGGAGTGGATGGGATACTTCGGCAAAGCGCTTCAAGCGGTAATCGCGATAGTCGCCGGGATTCCCTTCCCGCCCATCACAAGCCGCGAGCAGCATGTTTGTCATCTCGCGCGCCGTCGCGAAGTGCAAGGTTTCTTTTCTCGCGGAAGCGCCGCCTACGAGTTCAGAGAGAAATTTGCGGAACGAGTCGCCAACGACGCTGTCCTTTTGATTCGGATTCATGCTGTGGCAAAACAACTTTATAAAGAGCCAATCGGGACGTCCGAGGACGCGAACTCGTGCCTGCTTCCATAAAGAGTAGCGCTCCATGGTGGGCGGATTCGAGCCCGTAATCGCGCCGTTCTCGAAAATAGGGCGCCCAGCACGCAACGTGCGCCGCAGGTCGAGTACAAGGGGACCCTGAATCATAATTGGGTAGACGCTGGGCACCCGTCCAACCGACAGATCGTTGCCTTCTTGGTGCGGCGCGCGCTCACTTAGCGGACGAGCACATTCGTAGACCGAATTTGTTTTCGCGATCTGCGCGGGATGCCAGATTCCGCTGGGCATGGTGAGATCGGCATAGCATCCGGTGTCGGCTAGAATCTGCACCTCTTCATCGACTCCACAAAAGCGCCCAGCAGCGGAGTTCGCCAATGCGAAATTTCCGTGCACAAAAGCGTAGTTGGGAATGGTCGAACCATCCACCAGCGCGAGGCAGCGATGGCGGTACGCCAGGCGGTCACGGAATGCGGTGAGCACGCGGCGCGTATTTTCAGCTGTGTCGGAATGCGGGAAGCCATGATGAAGATGAATTTCGATTTCGCCCCAACCGGCGTGGCAATGCTCAGCCAGCATTTCCACCAGGCCTTCGTCATACTGCTCGGCGGGATAGAAATAAGTATGCACCAAAGCTCGACCGTCGTGATCGCGATAGCCGTCGACAGCTTTGGGGTAGTCCCGCGCCCAACATTCCAGACGCCGTTCCTGCTCCGAGCGCGGGACGCGTTTCTGCCCGTCCGAGGGATCGATGGCTGGCTCAAAGTGATCGGCAACAGTGAGGATCACTTGAAGCGGGCCCCGGGGCGCAGGCTTCAGTCCGCGTCGTGTAGCGGACGGCAGTACTTTCATGGCATACGCGACTTTGTTTTCCAGACCCATTTTGCTTTTTCCGCCCCAACCCCTAAAGTCGTATCCCAATCGTCGTATCCCAATCGTAGATAATCGCTTTCGTAATGCGATACGTGGGAGAAACCAGTCTCCGGCTAGCTTTCCCGCAGCGGTTTGCGCCCACGGACGGCAATCGAGATTTCCCCCACCCGCATGTCTTCCATGCCCATCGCTTCATACCATTTGAACACTTGTTCATACGTGTGTTTCGACTGATATTTCGGAGAGTACCAGTCAAATGTATCGAGCATGCGCGCTTCCGGATCCTTCTGCCGGTTTACCGGAAAGACATGATGAATCGCGCCCGCGATTGGCGGACCGATCAGTGGCACGCGCTTCAAACCTTGATTCAGATTGTAAAAAAATGGCACGGCGAATCTCAGAATCCCGTGCAATCGTTCCGGCTTCATCTTGTGTGTATAACGGCGCCAGAAATCACTAAAGCGGTACCACTTGTTGTATCCGCTATAGAGCCATACGACCAGCAGGCCCCCAGGCTTCAAATATTTGTCGAGGGTCTTGACGGCAGATTCACAATCCGGTGTGTGATGTAGAACACCAATGCTGTAAATGACGTCAAAGCTTTCCGGCGCAAAGGGCAGCGCGAATACGTCCGCCTGGAATGCGGTGAATTCGCGGTCAGCAAGATTCTCAGCCGCCACTTCAGCGGCGGCGCTCAGATCCACCCCAATAACGCGCGCTCCCCAACGGGTGGCAACTTCGGCGAAGCGTCCCATCCCACAACCCACGTCAAGGACAAGTTTGCCCTTGAGATCTTCGGGACGCAACGCGGTCTTGGCAAGAAAGTGGCGCTCCGATTCGCGCAATTGGTCGTTGTCGAGCTGAGTCTTCTGATAGCGATGCCACTGAAAGCCAAAGCTCGCGGCATAGTGCTGGGCATCCACAAAACGCGCGATGCCCTTGGCATTGGGATAGCTGCGTCTGCAGGCCGAGCAAACATAACCGCCTGTTTGATCGCTTTCAAGTGTCGAGCCGCAATTCAGGCAACGTAAGGTTGCCAGTAAATCAGCGGACAGGGGAGACTGCACCGGCTGGTCGGTGGTCGGCATAAACCTCCAGGAAATGATGGCGCTTTTTGGTTGGCGGCGGAGTTGCGCCGTCACCGTCTTTCTGTTGTTCTCGAATCGTGTGCAACAAGGTTGCCGTAAAGGCTGCCGCAAAATAAGGAAAGAACTGGTAGGCTTCCGGCGCAAATAACGCCCCCACGACGAAGCCAACCTGCGAACCGGTTAACGCTCCGGCGAATACGCGCACGTCGGGATCGAGATCTTTCATGGCGTGCAGCGCGAACATGTTCTGGAAGTCCCGCCAGAAAAACATCAGATAGAGAATCAGAACCGGTATCCCGCCTTCAACGCAGATCTGGAGGTAGGTCATGTGCACTTCGTGCCAGATGGTCGAATACGTTTCGAAGTTGCGCACGCCCAGCCCAAGGATGGGGTAGTGTTCGATGCCTTCAATGGATTTCTCCATGAGAAACTTGCGCGCTTCGTAGGAGCCGTAGGCGGAGTTCTCGGTCCCGCTGTCGCCCGAGAGCGCAGTGAAACGGTCGTAGAGTTTTCCTCCGACGGTCGACATGATGAGCACGCCAACCAGAATACTGACGAAGACGATATACATGCGCTTGCCCCTGATGGCGATGTAGTAAAGCGCAATGCTGTAGGAGCAAACCAGATCGATAAAGCCGGCGCGGGATGCGGTCAGGAAAATCACGGTCAACATGATCAGCATGCCGAAAACCCAAAAGGCCTTAACCACTCCCTTTTTTGCCATCACGAAGAAGGCCAGTGCATACGGAAGCGATAAAACGACCGCGAAGGCTAGATCGTTGGGATTGGAGTAGAAGCCTCCCAGAACCTGGTCGAGACGCGGCACGTTGTAGCCCTTAATAATGGCTGCAATACAAATCATGACCACGGAGAACGCCTGAATAAAGATGATTCGCTTCAACCTGGCAAACGTGGTGATAAGGAGAAACACAAGCACCCAGACGACATAGATCTTCGAGAAGTCGATGGTGCGTTTCAACGCGCCGCCCTTCCATATCGGCGACAGAACTGCCGATATGTAGAGAAGGATGATCATATAGAGCAGCAGATTTGCCATCTTAGGCAAATCCTTAACGGTACGCTTGGTCTTGCCGAGTGCGTTGAACAGCCCCCACATCGCCATGATGGCGGTAATTTTGGCCATCGGGACATACTGCATACCCGGGATGAAGTCTTCAAAGCGCGTGCAATAGACGATGAAGAAACCGGTGAGCCAGAAGAAAGGTTTCTTGGTCGGATCCGCCACTTCGGCGAACCTGCGCCCTACCGAGATTCTTGGTGTTGCTGTCGTGCCGTTATCGCCGATCGCCACAAATTCCTCTTTTTCTTTAAGCTTTCTCTTCCGACAAACGCGCGGGAAGCCGACGTCGCGCGAGAGACTTCTTTTCCGCCACCGCCTGTAAGACTTCGCTGAAACGCTCGCCAATCGCGGGCCAGTCGTAACCGGCCGCCGTCTTAGCGGCAGCGATTTCGTAACGCTGGCGCAGATCCTTGTCGCGCAGGAGCAAGATGACCGCCTGCGCAAACGAACGCGCATCGTCGGCCAGCATTATGTCTTGGCCGTGATGAACGTCCAATCCCTCTGCTCCTACCGTCGTCGAGACCACGGCTTTGCCCGTCGCCATCGCTTCATAAATCTTCAGCCGTGTTCCGCCGCCGATACGCAACGGAACAATAACCACGGCGGACTCATGCAGATGCTCGACCACGGACGGCACTCGCCCGGTTACTTCAATCGCTTCGGAAGCCCACTTTTGGACGCGGTGGTCGGGATTTCGTCCTACGATCCGGAAACACGCCCCCGGCACTTCCGCTCGGATCGCCGGCCATACCTCGCTGCAAAAGTACTCGACTCCATCGACATTCGGCTCCCAATCCATGGCCCCCACGAATGTAATCCGCGGCGATTGATCTGCCGGATTTTGAGCTGCACTCGAGGCTGGCCGGTATTCGCCAAGATCGACTCCCGTGGGAACGACCGTCACGCGGTCGCCATCCACCCAGCGCATCATCAGCGAGCGATCGTTGTCCGAGACGGCAATCACCTGCTGAAACTTGCGCACCGTGGCGCGTTCGTAGGCCAGCATCTTCCTGAATTCCATCCGGTACATCATCCTCTTCACCGGATTACCTGCGGTATCGGCATGGCGGCGCCATATTTCGCTTTCCACGTTGTGCTGAAAAAGAACGCTGGGAATGTTGAGCCTTCCCGGAAAATTGACTGCCGCGTCGAGAAAGTCGCAGACCGCAACATCGAACCTTTGTTCGCGAAACCAGGCGCGGATCTGCTCTTGAACTTTGCCGCTCGCAAAACGGCTAACCGCATAAGGGGGCTGCGCTCCGATATGGGCCAGATAATCGAACAAGCGCGCCGCACCCGTAAGCTCGCGTTTGCCGGTGCAAACGGCCACCGCTCCCGGCAATTGCCGCCGTAGCTCGCTCTCGTACGCGGCGTCGGGAGTCCCTCCGTAATAGGAGTAGAAGGTAAGCTCGTGACGCGCCGAGAGATACCGCAAGACATGGAAGGTGCGGATATTCCCCCCATTCTGTACCGGGAGGAGCTTATCGGCTTTGACCCAGAGGATTCTCATTGGAGTGGAACGACGCTGATAAAAACCGGACCTTCAGCGAACCCAGATCGCCTTTCTGCCAGTTACGAAGTTGACGAAAGCAACCATAGCGGCGGAATTCAGAACTACAAAAGTGCGGGCAGGATCAGCAATGCGCGATAGCGGGCCCATGGCCACGTTGGCCAGCGCGATCAGGCTCAACCCGTAAAAAGCAAGTTGAGCCGCGAGAGCCACGCGATAAAACGGCTCCGGCAAGAAAATTGAAGGAATCAAAAGTGCCAGCAAAGCGAAAGGCACGGCCAGGCGCGAAAGCTTGTGGCTGACGAATTCGAAACGGATTGAATTCTGCGAACTTAAGAGCCAGGGCGCAATCTGCAATAGTTGGTAGTTTCCGGTCAGCGTGCGGACTTTCCGGGAGAATTCCCGGCCATCACCCAGGTGCGGCGTATCCCAGGCCCGCGCGCGGGCATCGAAGATCACACGGAAACCTTGGCGCACGACCTCCATCGGAAGAAGCACGTCGTCGAGAATCGTGCCCTCCCGCAAAGGCGTCGTTTCCACCAGATTCCTGCGCGCACAATAAATGGCGCCCGTGGCGCCGGCGACTGAGCCGGCAGCCGACTCCAGTTCGCGAATCTTCTTTTCCACGCGCCAATACAACCCCATCCCTTGGCCGGTTTCTCCGAACGCCGGATCACCCAGCATCAGCTCGCCGCTCGCAGCGCCGACTTCTATGTCCGTGAAATTCTCGATCAACCGGCGAAGGGCTCCCGTTTCAATCTGCTGGCGCGCATCGGTAAAAAGCAACACATCCCCGCCCGCCAGCCCTATGGCGTCGTTGAGTCCGGCAGCCTTCCCTTGGGACATCGGTTTGATCGCGAATCGCAGGCGGTCTATTCCAGCCACCGAACGCGCAGTCTCCGCCAGAATATCGGGTGTGCGGTCGGTGGAACCGTCAGAGACGACGATGACTTCGAGTTTATTCTTGGGATAATCGAGGTTCAAAAGATTTTCGAGTTTGCGGGCGATGATCGCCTCTTCATTGCGCACGACCATCACCGCCGACACCGATGGCAAGGCGTAATCTTCGACGGCGCCGCGACGTACCGGTCGCGGCGACCACCGGCTGCGCAGCCACAACCACACCGGATACCCCAGATAAGAATAGCCAACCACCGAGGCCGCGCACCAGAAGAGGTATTTCATCTTCATTGAGCGCCCCGGCGCAACAAAACTGTTTTGACGGTCTGGAACATGATCAGCATGTCCAGTCCAATCGATGCGTTCTTAATGTAGAAAAGATCGTACTGCAGTTTTTCACGCGAGTCCGCAACCGTCGATCCGTACTTATATTTGATCTGCGCCCATCCCGTCAGGCCGGGACGCACCATGTGGCGCACCCCGTAAAATGGGATTTCTTTGGAGAGCATCTCGATGAACTCCGGGCGCTCAGGACGCGGCCCGACAAATGCCATGTCGCCCTTCAGCACGCACCACAACTGCGGAATCTCATCCAATCGCGAAGAACGGAGAAACTTGCCCACGCGCGTTACTCGAGGATCTTTGTCGCCCGCCCACTTCGGACCGCCCGCCTCCGCATCCTGCCGCATGGTGCGAAACTTTACAACCTTGAACAAGCGGTCGCCCTTGCCGACGCGCGTCTGCGTATAAAAAACCGGCCCTTTCGAATCCAGACGGATGGCCAGCATAATGAAGGGAAGCAATGGCAGCGACAGAATGAGCCCAATCGAGGAGATAACGATGGAAAGAATGCGGCGGACAAAAATAAAGGTCGTCGTTCGCCGGAAGCCCTGGCCGAAGACCAGCCAACTGGGATAGAGGTTTTCGACCTCAATTTTGCCCGAAATCTTTTCCAGCCAGGTCGTGGCCTCTTCGATCTTGACTCCGCGCATGCGCAAGGTCAACAACTCCTGCATCGGAATCGTGCCGCGCCGATCGGAGGTGGCGACAATGACCCGATGGACCTTCTGTTTTTGGACCACTTCCATAAGGTGCGCCGCCACCGCTTCGCGCGTCACCGCGCCTTCCATCTTTCCCGTCCAGCTCGCGATCTCGACGCCGATTTCAGGGTTCTGACGCAGCCCGAGAACGACGCGTTGCGCCCGATCTCCAGTGCCGAGCACATAGACGCGCTCCACCAGAATGGGCAACTGCACCAGCCAGCCAAAACCAATGCGCCAACCAAAAAGCGCGACCGTCAGGATCACCAGCCCAACCTCGGACGAACCGCTTCCCAACAGGTAGTTCGGCCGTACATAGGCGATTGCTGCCAAAATGAAAGCGAGAACCCCCGGGACCATCAGCAGGCGGAAATACAATTCGCCCTTGGTATTCAAACGCGCGGTATCGTAGAGATCAAGCCAGTGCGAACACAGCAATACCAGCGCCGTCACTCCGAAGATTTTGAAATAACCGCCTTCGTAGTTCAGCGCCAGGTAGGTGTCCTGGCCCAGCATGCAAAATGCCCCGAGCAAGAAAGAGGTCCACACAATCAGGGCCTCTCCAATCAACAGGACCAGAGTGCGTACTGGATAATAAACATTGAAAAGCCGGATCACCTGGGGCCTCGGTTCGTCTATGTCTTCATCTTCATCCTAGTGATTAGGACCCTCTGGTTAGGCGGGACTGGTTACAGCCTCGCCGTAGTAGTACTTCGAATGCTGGATCGATTCGGCAGGCGTTCCGTTCAAGATCACACCGAGCAGCAACTGGTCGGGAAATTCCTGGCGCGCGCGCAAAGCCAAATCAGAAGGTGTCATATTCGAGCGCACAACCATCAGGATGCCGTCGCAGTTACCCGCCACCAAAGTCGCGTCCGATACCGGGATGACTGGCGAAGTGTCCATCACGATCCAATCAAACAACGGTTCGACCCGCTGCAGCAAAAGCTTCAGCCGGCCATTCGACAACAGTTCCGGCGAACTGCCGGCGACTCGCCCTCCGGCCATGAAGAACAGGTTCTCCATCGGCCCGCGCTGCATGGCGGCAAACTCGTCGCATTCGCCCAGCAGGTATTCCGACAGCCCGGGAGTTTGTGGCGTCCCGAAATGGCGATGCATTCCCGGATTGCGCAGATCGGCATCGATCACCAGCACGCGGCGCCCGTGCTGGCGGACCAGCACCTGGGCCAGATTGGCCGCCACGAAAGACTTCCCTTCTTTCGGCAGCGCACTCGTCACCATCAGGCGTTTTAGCGCCATCTTTTCGCGAATCTGATAGAGACGCGAGCGCAAAGTGCGGAATTCTTCCGCTCCGATGCGGCTATCATCTCCCTGAAAGAAAAGCATCGTGCGGTCGTCCGGACTCCACTGCGTCTGCGGGACGCGGGCCAGCAGGGACTCGTAGCTGATCCCCCCCGAAGTCATGGACGGCATGACCGTAGCCCCGCCCGAAGACTGCAGCGACGGCATACTCTCGCGCTGAGAGTCGTGTTGGACCTGCGGCTGTTCGAAAGCGGGCTCGACGTGCGTCCCCGTGGAGGTTGCTCTTTCCTGTTCGGCGCGTTTTAATGCGTCATGGATTCGGCTCATAGTTTCCCTTCTTTGGGGAGATTCTGTTGTTCGGATTGGCGTAACCGGTCGGCCAGGGTTGCTAGCGTGCGCAAGGCTTCGACCAGATCAAACTTTTCGGACGATGGCACTGGCGCCGTCATGGCGGCGGACGCGTTGCTGTCGGTTAAATCGAAATCGCGCGCCACCGAGTCGACGATCTCCGCGGAAACGGTCTTCTTCTGATCGACGAATGCGCTGACCAGGCAATGCTCACAAACCAGATTGATTACTCGCGGAATTCCCAGCGAGTAACGGAAGATTGCGACCGTTGCCTCGGGGTCAAAAATCGCGTCGCCGTTGGATCCCGCGATGCGCAGCCGTTGCGTGATGTAAGATTTCGTTTCTTCAAGATTCAATGGGTGTGTCTTCGCGCGCAGCGTTAACCGTTGCCGAAGTTGGCGGAGCTGCGGTTGTTTCAGGCGCTGCTCCAGTTCCGGCTGCCCGACCAGAACAATCTGCAAAAGCTTTTCCGTAAAGGTTTCGAGATTGGTCAGCATGCGAATCTCTTCCAGCACTTCATCAGAAAGATTCTGCGCCTCGTCGATGACAAGTACCGCGGTTTCGCCCGCGCGGTAGCGGTCCAGCAGCCAGTTGTAGAGGCGCTGTAGAAGCTGGCTCTTCGACTTCGTGTCGCAGGGAATCCCGAAATCCGCCATCATGAAATCGAGAAGCTGCGTCACATCCATGCGCGAGTTAAAGATGAAAGCGGTGGCCACCTGCTGCATGCGCAGCCACTCCATCAACTTGTTAATCAGCGTCGTCTTCCCCGTGCCCACTTCCCCGGTAAGCAACACAAAGCCTTTGCGGCTCTGGATGCCGTAGGTGAGGCAAGCCAACGCCTCTTCCGTATGCCGCGTCAGAAACAGATAGCGCGGGTCGGGATTGACGTTAAACGGATTGGCTCGAAGCCCGAAGAATTCTTTGTACATATTGCCCCAAACCTTTTCTCTTACTCTTCTCTGATTCTCTTACGTTTCCCTAAACCTACCGTTCTGCATGTCGGAGAATCGATCGGCCTGACCTAGACGCCCACATGCTCGTGTTCCACTGAGTCGCCCCGACCGTTTCTTCCCCAGAAACGCCGAGGCTCGACCTCGTCCTCTTCGCCTCCCACCCAGGGCAGAGAAATCAGCAAAGGCAGCTCCGTTACAGCGGCGGCGTCCTTTTCGGTGCGAATCGACTTGTCGCTAAACTCCAGAATGACGGCAATCATCAGGCCAAGCGCGAGACCAACTGCCGCACCCGCCGCGGCAAAAAGCGGACGGACGGGAAAGCTCGGTTTCTCCGGCAATCCGGCGCTGGTCGCAAGTTGCATCTGCTCGCCCTGTTGATCCGTTTCCATATTCTGGCCGAGGTCGGCCGCGCTCTTCTTTGCCAGAAGACTCTGGTAAAACGCCTGCGCATTGTCGTTATCGCGAGTCAGTAGCTTGTATTGTTCCTCGACGCTTGGACTCATCGCGGTGCGGCTTTCGTAAACCCCGATCTGTTGCTGCAGCCGTTTCTGATCGAGCGTCGCCTGCTCAATGACGCTCTGGTACTGATGGATCTGCAGGCGCATTTGCCGGATTTCCGGGGGCTCCGCGGCGCTCGCTTTCTCCGTGCTATCGGAGGGGTCTGCCGTTGCGTTGTTCACTTCTTTCAGCTTTTTCTGAACTTCGGCGATGTCCGCCTTCGTCTTGATCACGTCTGGGTGATCGTCGGTGTAACGCGCCTGCAGTTGCATCAACTGTCCCTGCAATTGCGTCAACTCCTGTTGCAGCGTTTGCGGGTTGGTGCTCGAGAGCGAACTCTTCCACGCCGCTGTCTGCTGCGCCAGCAGACTCTCCGTGTAGGCTTTGTCCTGCTGGGCGCGGCCCAGGGTTTGCGTCGAGGCATCGAGTTGCGTGTTCATCGAAGCCAAAATTCTCAGATTATTTTCCACGTCGCTCGGCAACTGCCCAAAGTATTGTTTCTTGAAAGCGGCTAGCTTCGCGTCCTGCTCGTCCAGCGCGCGCTTTGCCTCGTCCACCTGGCGCCCTAGAAAATCGGTCGTGCTCTTGGCCGCATCCGACCGCGAGCGCAGGTTTTCGTCCAGTATCATGGAAGTCAGCATGGCGCAGACTTTTTGCGCGCGATCCGGCTTGCTGTCCGTATAGCTCAAGTTGAAGCCGGGGACGGGTTCATCCGTGCTGCCGGGCTTGCGCTTCTTCACGCCGGCTGACTGATCCGCGACGGCGCTCATCGAGGTGATCACGGGAGTGACCTGCATTGTCTGCTGAATTTGCGAGACGAGGCTCGCTTCTTGTCCGGGCTTGTCGGCATGGAGCGCTTCCAGACCAAGGTTTTCGAGGGCCGGACGCAAACGGCTCGGACTGAGAATCTGTTCTTGCAGGCTCTGCACGCGTTCGGTGAAATCGGCGGTAATCACAGGCGGAACGTAGCTGTCGGGAACTTTCTGGCCTTCCACCAGCACCGTGGACGACGAGGTATATTTCGCCGGGAAGGCATGCGAGACCATGTAACCGCCGACAAAAGCGAGCACGGTGGGAATCGCAAGGACTCTCGCCCGACGCTTCAACATTGCTACATAATCTTCCATCGATAATTCGCGATCTGCCATTTCTGTTCACCAATCCGGCCCCAGGGAAGGCGGCCAAAAAATATCAGTCCTTACTGCATTTCCATCTTTCGTCGATCTTTATTTCGAACCAACCCGATCTCTCACTCGATCCGTGTCGGCGTCGGATGCCATTCGATTCCAACAGAGAACACGTTGCGTTGCGACACCCGCCCCGTATTTCCTTCCAGAGTCACGGGAACATTAAAGGCCACCTCGCTGAAGCGATAGGCGGCAAAAACGTCCCACAGGCGCCCCAGATGTTTACGGAAGACGCCTCCCGCCGACCCTTCGTTGTAGCTGCCAGCGTCGACACCAACGTTTGAATCCTGAAGCTTCGTGTTGTGCGAAAAGGCCAGGTCGCCGTAGAACTCCCATGTCCGTCCTATCGGACGGGTATACAAAAGTCGCGCCGCCTGCGTGTTGGCGCCCGCGAAAAATCCGGATCCGGATGAGGTAAATTTCTCGTAAGTGGCGGCCATTGAGGAGTGCGCGAACTTATAGTTCAGCAATACACGCGCGCTAAGCGACCACCGGTCGAGATAGCCTCCTTCTTCGAGCACGGTGTACTCGGGACCTGCTCCAGCGGTGAGACTCAGTCGTCCGCTGAGATAATATTTAATCCTCAAATTGACAATGTGATTGTAGAACTCACCACCCGTATCTTGCGGAAATTGAAAGAGTTGAAAAGCGTAAACAACTCCGATTTGGTCGTGACGGGTGATCAGGTGGGTATATCCCCCTTCCACCGTCACTTGATCGCTGTTAACCAATTCGTCGGTGGGATCAAAGAAATGCGCGTTGCTGAATCCGCCCGCGACCGTGATCGCCGAGACCGGATTGATCGCCTGCACGGCATCGATAATTGCCGTATTAGCAAGGCGCGGAATATCTCCTACAGAACCGAGCGCTCCGCTGCCAAACAGATGGGCGCCAGGAATACCGCCCCCGAGCCCGCCTGTGCCGCCGCCGGTCGCCAAGCCAAATCCGGGAACGCCGCCAAACGTGCCGACCGAGAACGAACCATCGGGCAAGTAGCTGAAGGAGTCGCGCAGCGTCACTTGGCCGGTGCGCCAACGCGTGATGGCCTCAAGACCCGCCGCCTGCAATTGCTTGGTCTGATAGGGGCTCGAGTAAAAAGCTCCGCCCCCGAGATACTCGAGGAACAAATCGCTCTTCGGCCAGAATTGCTGCAGATCCAGAGCCCCAAGGATGCGCGTAATCGACTGTGCGCCGGCGCCGTGGCCAATCTGGTTAAGGCCGTTCGTATCTCCCGATTCGCTCGCCTGTAATGCGGGCGATATAAAGCTGCGGGTCGCTGCGTGCAGATCGAGACTCGGCTCGTCCAATCCAGATACGGGCGGATTTTCGGGATTCAGAATGGGTGCGTTATCCTGGCCAAATGCCGGCGCCGGCGGAGTGCTCGCTTGTGCCGTCGATGCCGGAGTCGCGCTCCCCGTCGTACTTGCCGAAGAACTATCCTGAGCCACGGCGCACCAGCTTGCCGCGAGCACCAGCACTGCCAATCGAAATGTTCGCGACCGCATCATGGACATGCTTCTCACCAGAACTCCCTCAGAGAATGGATATCTCCTACGGGACGACAATTGTATCCCCGGGCTGTAACAGGTAGTTCTGTTGAATGTCTAGACCCTTGAGCAGCTTCTTGTAGTTCACGGGCATTTTTTGCTGCCTGCCGTTCTCCAGGCGCAGGACGTAAATTCCCTTGATCTTGGCGAACTGGTTGAGTCCGGCGGTGGACAAAGCCTGCAACACTGTCATGTTCGGTAACATCGGCATCGGACCCGCGTGCAACACTTCTCCATTAATAAAAATGCGCTTGCTGTTGATCTGGGCAACGACCACCGTCACCCGCGGATCAGCAATATACTTCTTGAGCTTTTCCGTAATCGAGTCGGCCAACTGCTGCGGCGTCAAGCCCGAAGCCTGCACGTCATTGAGCAGAGGCAGCGAAATTTTTCCGTCCGGACGCACCGGCAGGGTTGCGGTAAGATCGGGCTCGCGCCACACTGCGATGTGTAACGAGTCATCGGGACCGATCACATAAGCCGCTCCCCCTTGCGCGGCAGGCGCCGAACCGCCGCTCATGGGCGGAGTCGCATTACTGTCAGGAGCGGAGGCCATCGCCGCTCGGCCGTCCGAGGAAGTTTCCGTTGCCTGGCCCAGAGCGCAGGCGCTCACCAGCAAAATTGCGGCCAGCAGCGCTGCGCCTTGGGCACCAATCGCTCGCGCCGCAGCCGCTTTAGATTCTAAGTTCATATTCTCTCCTCGTCCTCGTCTTCGTCCTTGTCCCCGTCCCTAAAGTTCGCTCGCGTCGGCGAGTTCGAATCTCGTGCGGCGCATCTTTCACGCGCCGTATTCTTCATAGCCAATCTGCTTCAACTTATAGAGAAGCGCCTTGTAGCTGATCTGCAATTCCTGCGCGGCACGGCGACGGTTCCAGCGGGTGCGCGTCAAGGCCTGCAGAATGATCTCCCTCTCCGCTTCGCGGGAAGCCGCGCGCGCTGCGTCTTTCAACGAGATCTTCTCCCCAGAAGGCGTATGCTCGACGCGTCGCAAGAGCGAGCGCAAGCCGCCCATCGCCAGCGCTTCGTCGCCCAATCCAACAATAGCTCGCGCCGCATCTTTCAATTCCCGGATGTTACCCGGCCAGCTGTATTCGACAAAGAAATTCTGTGTTTCGAGACTCAGCGCCGGTACCGGACGAGCGAAGTCCCGGGCAGCAGCGGCAAGAAACCAATCGCGCAGCACCGGAATATCTTCCCGGCGCTGGCGCAACGGCGGCATCCGCAGGCAGACTCCGCTGATCCTGTAATAAAGATCTTCGCGAAACTTTCCGGCCTTGACCTCCGGCTCCAACTCGCGCGATGTCCCGCAAATGTAGCGTGGAAAGCGATGCTGCCCGTCTCCGCGAGATTCAACGCCACTCAATCCGATTTGGCGAACCAGTTCTTTCTGGGCACCCGCGGTGAGCGTGGCCACATCCTGCAGATAAACCGTTCCACCCTGCGGGTTCGCGGGCCCGTCCAGCGCGGCCAGCATTTCTTCACCCACCTCGCCGCCCTGAAAAACTTGAAATAACTCGGCCGCCCGGCTGGATAGGGAATGGATCCGTGCCGCAGCCGCAGCCTTCCCCGACCCGTGCTCCGCCACCACCAAGACAGGTAGATCGTTTTGCGACAGTTCGCGAATCATGGCTTCGACCGTACGCATGCCGGTACTCACGCTTTCCAGCCACACGCGACTGTTTCCGTTCGTCGGTGGCCCCGTATGAACCGAAATTTCGCGGCGGTCGCTATCCATATCCATGTGCATGTTCTTGCGCTGGCGCACCAGTTTGTTTCGTTAATTGGGGGACGTTACACCAGACCGGGACCTCGAATCACTGGTAGAGAAACCGGATGCAGGTACGCACCTTAGGACTAGAGCAAACCCACTGCCAATTGCAGCCAATTCTTCGGGTGTTTACGCAACTCCATATCCCTTATTTTCAATCGCTTAACCAACCATCCTGAAGACCTCTACCGATCTTACAACGTACCATATGCGGAGAAATGGGAAAACTTTTTCCCACATCCGCCTCACCTGGGTGGCATTACTTCCCCATGTCTTGGGGACAAAATCCTTAAGAAACCTGCAATACCTGCTCATGCGCTGGCAGTCGGCTGCCGTTTCAGGCCTTACCCACCTCATTCCACGCCAGCGATCGCAGCTTCTACGGCATCGATGTCCGCTCCGAGGTCCCGCCCGTCCGAAGCAGTTCCCGCTCCCGGAGACGCCTTGGAACACCCTGGCCCCTTCGCATGGCAAAGCCGCGGATCTTGACTCGCATCTTCTTTCGGATCAAAATTGCGAATCCCAGCAGCCTCCGCCGATCCAACCGTGATGTTTCCTTTAGGAAACGACCCCCGCCCTCCAATAATCAAGTTTTTCTCGAACTTATATCCGTCAAAACACGCATCCAGAACAGCTTCCCCACCCTGATGTTGCGTCTTGGAAGCGCAACTTCCGGGCCCTCCCCCGGCGGACGCAATCGCTGGTCGACGGTCTCCTGGCGCGAACACACTGTTTGTGATGGAGAAATTCGACATCTTCGCACCCGCATCGAGCACCGATAGCAGATTCCCTCGTAGGAAGGCGGTCACGTGATCGACCAGCACATCGTGCACTGGCGGCTGCGTCGAAACCAGAATGAGGAAGGCACCTCCTCCTTTGAAATCCTGATCGTGCAGTCGATCGGCGAAAAGGTCGTGAACGCTATACCGCCCACCATCTTCCGGCGCGCCTCCGGTTTTGGCGAGCGCGTTCGCAATCTGCAGTACTCCAGCAACATTGCGAACCCGGTTATAGCGCACGGTGATGTCGTTCACGCGGCACACCGGGCACTTATTGGATTGGCTCTTGGGCGTGAGGAGAATCGAAAATCCAGTCTGGCTAAAACCGCCCCAGGAGTTTTCCAGCAGATTCCCTTCAAACAAAACGCGAACCGCGCTCTTGAGTTCGAGATTGTTCTTCACGATGACGGGGTTTCCGGAAGCGCCAGCGACATACCCAGGCTCGCCTTCCTTCCATAGCATGGGGCGAAAAAGGTGGTTACGCCGAATTTCGAGATCTGTCGGAACAATGGTTGCGCCGCTCCCGCCAAAAAGAATGTTTTCTCCTGAAGCCTCGATGAAGTTGTTGTAAATCTTCAAGGTCGAGATGGGATCATCGCCGCTGCCACCGCCGATTCCTGTCGCGTCCGTACACTTACCAGTGCGCGCGATGCAATTCAGGCCGCTGATATACGAATTGATCACCGCAATATTCTTGGCGCCGTGAACGATGCCCACGCCATGTCCGACCTCTGCACCATCGGCCGGATGGATCCAATTGCGATCGAAAATGACGTGGTCGGTTTTTTCCACCGTGATGATGCGACCTATATTCGCGTCTGGACGAGTCGTCCACTCGATGCCGATGAAGCGTATGTGATCTCCCACCGACGCCCCATCTGGACGATGCACAACAATCGTGGCCAGCAATCTTGCGGGTCCACCCGATGGTTGGGCGAACGCAGGACGCCCGGGAAGGCTCGCGATTCCTCCCCACGCGGGCGAGATGCGCGATCCTTCGGGAGGTAGTTTGGCGTCCGGCGTCTCCGTACGCACCGTGATGTAGTGCGCATCGTCGCATTTCTTTGCAGGCAATTCCGTTACGTCGAAAGATAATCCCGCTGGAAGCAGCAGCGTGTCTCCGCATTTCGCACTTTCAATTTCGTGCGCAAGATCTGACTTGGCGGTGACCTGAACCTGCTTGCCGGGCGAGGGCGTGCCGTCGAGCGCGGTGTAATAGCAGGCCTTGGGAAGTTCCGCCGGACCATCCTTGTCTCCAAACTGCGCGACGTTGCCTTTGCCGCAATAGGCGTTTTCAGTGATTGGAGGTGCCGCCGCCATCGCGGATCGCGTGAGCCCAGGGAGTGCGAAACTAAGAACGAAGACTAGGAAATAAATATTGAGAATTTTCGGCAACCTCGTCGTTGTGGGAAGGCGAAGTTCGTAGCGGGACGACGGAAAATAATGCGGAGTCATGTTTCAAATTCTCCTTTAACACTGCCGCGACTCAAGAAATCGCGCAACTCGATCGCACCCCTTGCGTGTGCGCCCGGTGCGCCCTCGGGTACTTCTTCCGCGAGAGGGGACCAGATTCATGGTCAAAAGCTACGACTCTTCCTGATATTCCACTTCAATCTCGGGATCCGGCACGACCGGAACCGATAATGCTGGCGCTGGCGCCCAAGTTTCCGTAACCTTGAAAATGCGGCCAGTCTTGTAAGCCCAGAAAGCTCCGACGCCATAGACCGAGAATGCGGCT
>Ga0302275_10001004_pt1 | contig 30998 bp, 26 predicted proteins | sample III_Bog_N2_2_FD_200229 | JGI IMG/M metagenome (GOLD analysis project Ga0302275, IMG submission 200229) | Peat permafrost microbial communities from Stordalen Mire near Abisko, Sweden - III_Bog_N2_2 | ecosystem: Environmental > Terrestrial > Soil > Wetlands > Peat | place: Sweden: Abisko... | reverse complement strand
TCGTCGGCCACACGATGCAATATCATCCGCACGGCGACGCGTCCATCGGCGACGCGCTGGTGGTGCTGGCGAACAAGCGTTATCTCATCGAAGGGCAGGGGAACTTCGGGAATATTTTCACCGGTGATCCGGCCGCCGCGGCGCGTTACATCGAGTGCCGGCTGACGGAACTCGCGCGCACGGAAGTTTTCAATGACTCGATCACGGATTTCATTCCGAGCTATGACGGCCGTAACCAGGAGCCGGTGACGCTGCCCTGCAAATTGCCGCTCAACCTGATGCTCGGCACGGAAGGCATCGCGGTGGGCTTGAGCGCGCGGATTTTACCGCACAATTTCCCGGAACTGCTCGAAGCGCAGATTGCGATCCTCAAAAAGCAGCCGTTCAAGTGCCTGCCGGATTTTCCGACGGGCGGCTTGATGGACGCGCGCGATTATCAGGACGGCAAAGGCTCGGTGAAAGTCCGCGCCCGCCTCAAGACGAAGGACGAAAGCACCGTGGTTATCACGGAAATTCCGCCGACGACCACAACGGATTCGCTGATCGCTTCCATCGAAGATGCGACGCGCAAGGGCAAGCTGAAGGTGAAATCCATCAACGACTTCACCTCCGAGACGGTGGAGATCGAAATCAAGTGTCCGGCCGGCGTGGACGCGGAGAAAATGGTGGACGCGCTTTACGCCTTCACCGATTGCGAAACGACGATTGCCAGCCGCATCGTCGTCATCAAAAACAACCGGCCGGTGGAACTGACCGTCAGCGAAGTGCTGCGCGAGAATACCGAGCAGCTCGTGGCGATTCTCAAGCGCGAACTGGAACTGCGCGAGCAGCAACTGCTCGATGAGCTCCATTACCGCACGCTGGAACGCATCTTCATCGAGGAGCGCATCTATAAAAAGATCGAGACCTGCAAGACGAACGAGGCCGTAATCGCGGCGGTTTACGACGGCTTCAAGCCGTTCAAAAAGGAATTGGTCCGCGAGATCGTGGCGGCGGACGTGGAAAAGCTGTTGCAGGTGCGCATCCGCCGGATTTCGCTGTTCGACATCAACAAGCATCGGGAGGAAATGGAAAAGACGAAGTCTGAGCTCGAAGAAGTCCGAAAAAATCTCAAGAGCCTCACGAAATACGTCATCGGCCATCTCGAAGCGTTGCTGGAAAAATACGGCAAACAATATCCGCGCCTGACCACGAAATCCGCCCGCCACGAGGAAGTGGATGCCAAGGCCGTGGCGTTCAAGGCATTCAAGGTCAGCTACGACCGCGAGACCGGCTACGTCGGCTACAAGGTATCCGGCGAGGAATTCAAGTTGGAATGCACGAAGTTCGACAAGATTCTGCTGGTGTTTCGCGACGGCACTTACAAGGTCACGGAACTGCCGGAAAAATTGTTTGTCGGGCAGGAATTGTTTTTCTGCGGCCTGCCGGAGCGGGAACGCATTTTCACCTGCGCCTACACCGACCGCGACGCCAGCTATCTGAAACGCTTCACCTTTGGCGGTTCGATCCTCAACAAGGTCTATTCCTGCATCCCGGACAAGTCGCGCATCCTCTACTTCTCGCCGGACACGCCGAAGACGCTCTACGTGCGCTACAAACCCGCGCCGCACCAGAAAATCTCGCAGCAGACGTGCGAGCCCGGGCAGGTGGAGGTGAAATCGCCGAAGACGCGCGGCCGGCAGATCTCCATCAAGGATATTTCCTCCGTGACCGCCGAACCGACGCGCGGCTGGGATGAAAGTGCGGCGACGACCAAGATTATTTTCGCCTGAAACCTGGTTGTAACATTCGCGGCTTGACCTTTCATCCGGCTGGCCTTTAACTGTCCGCGATTAGGCACATTCATGCTTGAGCAATTCAAAAGCCTGTTCTCCAATGACATTGGAATAGATTTGGGAACCGCAAATTCTCTCGTCTACGTGCGGGATCGTGGAATCGTCCTGCGCGAACCTTCGGTGGTGGCTATTCAGGCCGGCACAACCAACGTGCTGGCTGTCGGTGACGAAGCAAAACGGATGCTGGGCCGCACGCCCGGCAACATCGTGGCCATCCGCCCGATGAAAGACGGCGTGATTGCCGACTTCGAGATCACCGAGGCAATGCTGCGCCACTTCATCCAAAAGGTTCACCATCGAAAACTGATCGCACCCCGCGTGGTCGTGGCCGTGCCATCAGGGATCACGGAAGTGGAGAAACGGGCGGTCAAAGACTCTGCCACCCATGCGGGTGCGCGGGAGGTTTATCTGATCGAGCAGCCGATGGCTTCGGCCATTGGCGTCGGTCTGCCGGTGCATGAGCCGGCGGGCAACATGATCGTGGACATCGGCGGCGGGACTTGCGAAATCGCAATCATCTCGCTCGCCGGCATCGTCTTCAGCCGCAGCCTGCGGGTGGGCGGGGACGAACTGGATGCCACGATCATCGCCCACATGAAACGTGCCTACAACATGATGATCGGTGAACGTACCGCTGAAGAAATCAAGATTCGTATCGGCTCCGCCTTTCCCTTGGAACAGGAACTGACCATGGATGTGAAAGGCCGCGACTTGGGGTCCGGCCTGCCCAAAACCTTGACCATCCGTTCCGAGGAAGTCCGCGAAGCCTTGCAGGAACCGCTTTCGAGCATCCTCGAATCCATCCGGATCACGCTGGAACGCTGCCCCCCAGAACTCGCCTCCGATCTCGTCGATCGCGGGCTCGTCATGGCTGGCGGTGGTTCGTTGATCCGGGGCATCGACCGGCTCGTTGCCGGGGAAACCGGCCTGCCCGTGCATCTCGCCGACGACCCGATGAGCGCGGTCGCCGAAGGCACGGGCCGCGTGTTGCAGGAGATCGAATTCCTGAAACGCGTCGCGACCAACGCGAAATACTGATTCTTCCGGGAATTCACCGCCTACGGCGTGGAGCCGTCAGCGGATGTTCAAACAAAAAAATTATCTCGCGCTCGGCGCGGTGGTGTTCGTGGCAATCGTTCTCTTGAGCCTGCCCACGCGCGCGACTGCGCACCTGAAACTCGCCATCGGCAGCTGGTTTCTGCCGCTGTTCGGCTTGGCCGGGGCCGCGCAACAGCTCCCCGCCGACCTCGCGGATTCGGTGCTTTCGCGCCGCGAACTGCTCCACCAAGTCGATTCGCTCCGCCGCGAAAACCAGCAGCTCAAAGAACAGCAAATCCAGACGGTGGCCATCGCCCGCGAAAACGACCAGCTCCGCGCGCTGTTCAACTGGCGGAAAACCATGCCGTGGCGGCTCAAGCTGGCCAAGGTGGTCATGCGCGACCCGGCCAATTGGTGGCGCACCATTCAAATTGATCTGGGCAGCCGGGACGGTCTGACCAATGATTTGCCCGTCATCACCGACGCCGGCCTTGTGGGCCGGGTCAGTTCCGTCAGCCTGACGCACTCGCAGGTGGTTCTGGTCGGCGATCCGAACTGCCGCGTCTCGGCGCTGGTGGAAAACGCCGCCCGCGACATGGGCGTGTTGATTGCCGGGGGCACGCTGGACACTTCGCTCGTGGAATTGACCTATCTCGCCAGCAGCGCCAATTTGAAATCCGGCCAGAGCGTCATCACCAGCGGCCTTGGGGGCGTCTTCCCGCCGGGTATTCCCATCGGCCAAATCGTGGATTCCCGTTCCGTCGAATACGGGCTTTACACGGACGCGCGGGTGAAACTGAACGCGAACCTGGGGTCGCTCGAACAGGTCTGGGTGTTGTTCCCATGAATATTTTCCGGACCATTTTGATTCTGGCCTGCGCGTTTCTCGCCGTGTTCGGCGAGGCGACCCTGAGCGCGCCGCGCCACTGGCTCGGCGCGCAGGTGGATCTGCTGCCGGCCTTGATGGTTTATACCGCGCTCATCGCGGACCTGCCCGCCGTGGCGTTGCTCGCGGTGCTGGGCGGCCTCTGGTTTGATGCGCTGTCGGCGAATCCGCTCGGCCTCAGCATCATGCCCTTGGCGGTCATCGGCTGGCCGATTTATTTGCGGCGCGATTTGATTTTGCGCGATTTGCCGTTCGCCCAACTGGTGCTCGGTGCTGCCGCCAGCGCCCTGGCGCCGGCGCTGGCGCTGCTGTTGATGTTGAGCGGCGGCAAGGAAATGCTCCTCGGTTGGGGCACGCTCTGGCAATGGCTGGTGATGACCGGCGCCGGGGCAGTGGCGACGCCGTTTATTTTTTCGCTGATGGAGGCCGGCAACCGGGCGCTGGGCTATCAGGAACGCGTGGAAGCCGGCTTCCGGCCGGACCGTGAAATTCAACGCAGCCGGAGAAAACTGTAATGCTGGTCTTCGACGAACTCAAAAAGAACGAACCGCATCTCCGCCTCGTGGCGATGCTGCTGGTGGCGGGCCTTTGTGTTTTGCTCGCCGGCCTGTGGTGGGTGCAGGTGGTTTCCTCGCGCGAATACCAGTCGCATCTGGAGACGCAGGCGTTTCGCACCATCCGGCTGCCGGCGGTGCGCGGCAAGATTCTGGACCGCGAGGGCCGCGTGCTCGCGGAGAACGAGGCGCGCTACAATTTGTGCCTGTTCCTCGACGACCTGCATCAGCCCTTCGACACGGCGTTCGGTGAGTTGTTAAAAGCCAGTCATGCCGCGCAAAAACAACACGTCGCGGCCGCGGAAAAACGATTGGGCCGTTCGTTGACCAAGCCGGAACGAAAACAATTTGTACTAACGCCGGCGCAGCTCCAAGCGCAGCGCGTGGCGGCCCGTTTCCTCGTGGCCAGCGGCATTGTGGCGCAGGTCAGCCAGCAAATGGACGAACCGCTCGCGCTGGATCCAAAGCAATTTGAACGCGCCTATGAAACCCGGCTCGCATTGCCCTATCCGATCTTGCCCAATCTGAACGCGTCGCAAATCGCGCGGTTCGAGGAGAATTTTACCAACAAGCTGGGTGTTGACCTGGAATTGCAGTCCGTTCGCAGCTATCCGCTGGGGGACACGGCGGTACATTTGCTGGGCTATTTGCAGCACGATGACAGTTCCGAGGAGGGCGAGGATTCCTTTTTCAATTATCGCCTGCCGGATTTTCACGGGGTGGTCGGAGTGGAGTGCGGCTTCGACGATGAGCTGCGCGGCCGCGCCGGCGCGGAATCGCTGCTGGTCAACAGCCAGGGCTACCGCAAATCGGAAAACGTCTGGAGCCAGCCCGAGCCGGGCCAGAACGTGGTGCTGACGATCGACCTGGATTTGCAGCGCGCCGCTGAGGCCTCCATCGCCGCCCATCACGGCGCAGATGCGCAGGCGGCGGTGGTCGTGATGGACGTGCGCAACGGCGATGTGCTCGCGATGGCGTCGTCGCCCACCATTAACCCGCTCTATTTCACCGGCGGCCTTTCACCAGAGGAAATGCAGCAGGAACACGCGCGGCGGGCTGACCTTAATTTGCGCCCGGAAATCAACCGCGCGACCCAGGAAAATTACGCGCCGGGTTCCATCTTCAAGGTGATCATTGGTCTCGCCGCGCTGGAAGCCGGACTAAATCCGCAAGAACTTTACACGGTTGAGGCTGATCCTGAAGACCCGAGACACGGCATGTATGACGTCGGGCATATCAGAAAAAGGGACACCGCGCCGCCCGGCAAATACAATTTCATGCGCGCCATCGAAAGGTCCAGTAACTCATATTTTATTCAGGTGGGTTTGCAGACGGGCATAGACCGCATCGTGGCACTCGCGGAAAAATTCCATCTCGGCGAGGATTTGGAACTGCCGACGCGTCAGGAGACAAGTGGCAATATGCCGTCGTCCGAGCGCGTGCACGAACATTGGAGCGCGGGTGATACGGCGAATGTTTGCATCGGCCAGGGGGAAGTCGCGGTGACGCCGTTGCAGATGGCGGTGGTTTATTCCGCCATCGCCAACGGCGGCACGGTTTACTGGCCGCGGCTGGTTTCGCGGATCGAGCCGCAGGATCCGACCGCGCGCGAAATGGCAACCAATCTTCCCTCCGCCCTGGTGCGCGACCAGATTGGCGTGAGCGCGCGGAGCCTGAACATTTTGCACAACGCCATGCTCGCGGAAACCGAGGACGTGGAGGGCACGGGCAAGGCAGCCAGAGTTGGAGACGCCTTAAGGATCTGCGGTAAAACCGGCACGGCCCAGGTGCAGGACAGCGCCAACCGGACCACTGGCTACAATTACTGGTTCGCCTCGTTTGCCCCATATGAGCATCCGCGCTATGCCGTGGTGGCCATGGTGCAGATTCCCGGCGCGATGATGGCCGGCGGCGGCGGCGCCATGTGTGCGCCAATTGCGCACGACATTTACGAGACAATTTTGGAGAAGGATAAAGCTGCCGCCGGGAAAATCCTGGCCGCAAATTAGCATGTTTTCGACCGGCACAACTCCGCGGGAAGCATTCGACCGGCTGCAAATCGCGGCCCTGGTCGGGTTGATGTTCATCGGCACGGCGTTCGTGTTTAGCGCGACGATGGTGAACGATCTGGCGGCGACGCAACCGTGGTATGACCAGACCTGGGTGCGGCAGATCGTATGGTATGTGCTGGGCTTTGGCGTGGCGGCGGCGATGTGTCTGCTGGACTATCACACGCTCGCGCGATGGGCGTTCGTGGCGTATTGGGCGATGATCCTGTGCCTGGTCGCGGTGCTGGTGCCGCACGTCGGCTCGATGCGCTTTGGCGCGCGGCGGTGGATTGACCTGGGCTTTTTCCAGTTCCAGCCCAGCGAGTTTGCGAAGCTGGCGTTCATTCTCGCGACTGCGAACTTTTTGAGCCGGCCACCGGATGAATTGAAGCAGCCGGTCATTTTTTGGAAGGGCATCGGGCTGATGCTGCTGCCGTTCGCGCTGATCTTGAAGGAGCCGGATCTTGGTTCGGCGCTGGTGCTCTTGCCGACGGGCCTAGTGATGATGCTGGTGGCGGGCACGCCGCGACGATATCTCTTCAATCTGATCGGCACCGTCGGGCTGCTGGCGACGTTGTTTGTCGTGGACCTCAAGTTTCTGCCCACGCGCTGGCAGGTGCCAATGCAGGAATACCAGCGCGATCGGCTGCTGATTTATTTTGGTCGTAATTACACAGACTTTGCTCCGCCGGGCGCCACACAGGCGGAGTTGCAACGCCTGCGACAAAAGCAGGCGGATGATGGTTATAACATCCGCCAGGCGTTGATCTCCGTGGGCTCCGGTGGGCTCGTCGGAAAAGGCTGGCGGCAGGGAACCCAGAATGCTCTGGGCTATTTGCCGCGGGCCGTGGCACACAACGACTTCATCTTCTCGGTGATCGCCGAGGAGGAAGGCTTCGTTGGCAGCGTGGTTGTGATCGCGCTGTATGCGGTGGTTCTCTTCACCGGATTGAGAATCGCCGGCCAGGCGCGCGACCGCCTGGGCAAACTCGTGGCGGTGGGCGTGGTCACGCTCATTTTTAGCCACGTCTTCATCAACATCGGAATGAACATTCGCATCATGCCCGTGACGGGGGTGCCACTGCCGCTGCTATCGTATGGCGGATCTTCAGTGCTGTGCTCCCTGTTCGCCGTGGGCCTGCTGCAAAACATCCACATCCATCGAAAAGGATACTAAACATGAGCAATAATAACTTCTCGCGGCGCCGCCGCGGAATGCGTTTCAAGCCCAAAGGCGGCTTGAACCCCGCTCAACAAAAAACCGACCGCGACGCCCTGGAGGCCCGCGCCGACGTGGTCAGCGAACAGGGCGGCAATGACCGCCTGTTTGAAAAGCGCCACCAGCACGAAATCGAACGCGCCGAAAACGTGGCCGCCGGCCTGCCGCCGGAGGGCAAGACCGAAACTGCCACGTCCCACACCGAGCCGGCACATCCGCACGAACCGAGGCCGGAAGCCGCGCCCGTCGCGCCGATCGCGCCGTTGGCGGAGGATAAATTCGAGCCGGTGAAAATTCCCGAGCAGCCGAAGGGTTTGATTGAGACCATCTCGTCCGTCGCGACGAGCATCGTCAAGAAGGTCCAGCGGCTCATCCGCCCGGAAAAACGCGTCCACAAGGAAGTCATCATCAACGCCGAGACGCTCGAAACCCGCGTCGCCGTCACTGAGGATGGCAAGCTGGAGGAATTCAACATCGAGCGCACCACCGAGGAACGCCTCGTCGGCAGCATCTTCAAGGGCCGCGTCCGCAACCTCGAAGACGGGCTCAAGGCCGCGTTCGTGGACATCGGCTTCGAGAAGAACGCGTTTCTGCATTACTGGGACATCGTGCCCAACCAGTTCGACTCCGGCGTGGAAATCGTCGAGCGCGAAGGCCAGAGCCGCCGGCCGCAGAAACCCAAGATCACCCAGAAGGACATCCCGCGCCTCTATTCGCCCGGCGCGGATATCATCGTGCAGGTCACGAAAGGGCCCATCGGCACGAAAGGCCCACGCGTCACGACTAACCTCGTGCTGCCTGGCCGTTTCCTCGTGCTGCTACCCAACTCGGACCAGTCCGGCATCTCGCGCAAAATCGAGAATCCCGACGAGCGCAAGCGCCTCAAGAAAATCCTCCGCGAACTGCACATCCCCGACGGCATGGGCGTCATCATGCGCACCGCCGGCGAAGGCCAGCAGCTCCGTTACTTCGTGCGCGACCTCGCGTTTCTCGTCGAGGAATGGAACCAGATTTCGGAGCGCATCAAAAAGCAGCCCATGGCCACCTGCGTGTTCCAGGAGCCGGACCTGATCGAACGCACCGTGCGCGATTTTCTGACCGAGGATGTCGAGCGCATCGTGGTGGACAACGTCAAAGCGCACGACCGGATGCGCGACATCATCGCCAAGATCTCCAAGCGTTCGGCCAGCAAGATCAAGTTCTACACCGAGGCCCAGCCCGTATTCGACCGGTTTGGTATCAGCAAGCAGCTGGAAAACACCTTCTCGCGGCAGGTGCATTTGAAGAGCGGCGGCTACATCGTCATTGATGAAACCGAGGCGCTCGTGGCCATTGACGTGAACACCGGCCGGCACAAGGGGGGCAAGGACCAGGACGCCCTCATCCTCAAGGTCAACCTCGAAGCCGCCGAGGAAATCACCCGGCAGCTCCGCCTGCGCAACATGGGCGGCCTCATCGTGCTCGACTTCATCGACATGAAATCCGGACGCGACCGCCAGCAGGTTCACAACCGCATGCGCGACGGCCTCCGCCGCGACAAGGCCAAGACCCACATCCTGCCCATTTCTCAGCTCGGCCTGATGGAGATGACCCGCCAGCGCCACAGCGAAAGCGTCCGCGCCGCCGTCTATGACGACTGCCCGTATTGCAAGGGCAAGGGCAAGGTCAAGAGCACCGAGACCATGAGTGTGGAGATCCAGCGCAAGCTCCAGGAACTCCTCAAGAAACGCACCCGCGACGAGACCGACTTCCAGTTGCGCATCGTGGTGCATCCTACCGTGCTGGACCGGCTGCGGACCGAGGACGAGAAACACCTCATCGAGATGGAGAAACGCTACTTCGGCAAGCTGTCCTTCCGGGCGGACACCGGGATGCATGCCGAGCAGTTCAAGATTGTGAACGTGGAGACGAACGAGGAACTCGCCAGCGTCGGCGCTTAACCCTCAAACGTCGGCCCGAGCCCACCTCGGCTCCGCCACCAAATCAGAAACGCCCCACGAAACCTCGTGGGGCGTTTTAATTCCAGTAATGGGCTGCAACTTTGACTCATGCGATTTGGCCGGACATTCCCAGGGTGTCTCTTTTTATACAGTTGAGGGGTAATGTCCTAGCAGTTTGTTGCTAGCTGGCTAAGTTGTCGGGTGGAAGCATTGGTTGTCGGCTTAAATCCAAATGATTTGACTTTGGGTTGCTTTGGGGGCGGCTGCCAATTAACTTGGCGTCGAATTTGCTGAATCCAAGCATGGCGTCAACCACATTAAATCCCGGTGAGGAAGCTCAATTGCAACAGACCATTGAGATGTTTGAGGTCATTGTGCAGTCGCAGCCTTCGGACACGCAGTCGCTGGAAATCCTCAAGGAAGCCTATTCCAAGTTGAGCCGCGAAGATGAAGTGATCAATACATCCAAGCGGATTGCCCAGGCTTATCTTCAGCTCGGCCAGTTGTCCTCGGCCATCCTGGAATATGAGACGGTGCTGCAGCGCCGGCCCGAGGATGCGGATGTGCGCGCGGCGTTGCGGCAGATCGAGGACAAGGCCAGCAGCGCGGTGGTGCAACAGTCGGGCGATCAGGGAACGCTGGCGTCGGTGTCGGATACGACGATCCAACGGCGCAAGGCGCGGGCCTCGACGACCGAGGCGGTGGATGACGGCCGCAAGACGATGTACAAGATTTACGTCGACAGCAAATTGATCACGGCCGGGGATTTTGACCTGTGCTGGCGGAACGTGGACGCGATTTCTATCCCGACCGATCCGGTGGAACCCTTTATCCAGATGCTGCATGAGAAGGGGATTTTTCAGATCGAAAAATCGTTGCGGTTGATTTCGGACAAGTCGCGGGTGGCGTATCTGCCGTTGGACCGGTATGACGTGGAGATGGATTTGGCGCGCGGGTTTCCCTCGGACGTATGCCGACGCTGGTGCGTAATGCCGATCGACCGCATGAGCAAGGCGATTCTGGTGGCCACGGCGAATCCGTTCAATCAGCAGGCGGCCAAGGAACTTGCCGAGGCGACCACGCACCGGTTGCTGTGGTACGTCGCCCCGCCAACCGACATCATCGCCAACCTCCGAAAAGCTTTTCGTTGACCATGGCCAAAATCAAGTCATTTGCCGAACGCATTGCTGACGCCCTCGTCGAGGATGGGTTGTTAAGTGCGAACCAGATCGAGGAATTGCTGGAGCGCCAGAAAAAAGAGGGCGCCCGGCTGGTAAAACTGCTGATCGACAAGGACAAGCAGTATGTCAGCCCCGACGACTTAGCCGTTTGCATGGGCCGCGTGCTGAACGTCTCGCCCATCAATCTGACGCGCATCAACATTTTGCCTGACATCGTGGATCTGGTGCCCCGTGAGACCGCGCACAATCACAAGCTGGTGCCCGTCAGCCGGCTGGAAAACCGGCTGTTCCTGGCCATGGCCGACCCGTTGAACGTGCTGGCCTTGGACGATGTCAAGCGCATCACCAAGCTCGAGATCACGCCGCTAATCGCCTCGGAAAAAGCCATCACCGACAAGCTCAATGCCATCGACGCGACCAAAACCGGGTCCATGGAGGACATCATTCAGGATGCGCAAAAGCGTAGTGATGCTGAGGGCGAAGCCGATACCATTGAGTCGGTCAAGGAATCGCGGGAAGAGGTTAATCTGGATCAGTTGGCCGCGTCCAGCGAAGAAGCCCCGGTCATCAAGCTGGCGAATCTGATCGTGTTGCAAGCCATCAAGGACCGCGCGAGCGATATTCACTTGGAGCCGTTTGAAAAGGTGATGCGCCTGCGCTATCGCATCGACGGTGTTCTGCTGGACGCCACCCCGCCGCCGAAGCAGATGCAATTGGCGCTCGCCTCGCGTTTCAAAATCATGTCAAACCTCGACATCGCCGAGCGCCGCCTGCCGCAGGATGGGCGCATGCGAGTCAAGGTGAGCGGCCGGGATTTCGATTTACGTGTCTCGATTCTGCCCACCGTGCATGGCGAGAAAGTCGTGCTGCGCGTCCTCGACAAATCCAACCTGTCCGCCAGCCTCGACAAGCTCGGCCTGGACGACGGCACCTTCAAGCAGTTCAAGAGCGCCATTGATGCCCCGCATGGCTTGATCCTGGTCACCGGCCCGACTGGTTCTGGAAAAACCACCACGCTTTATTCGGCACTGAACGAGCTGAACAATCCGCAATGGAACATCATCACCGTGGAAGACCCGGTGGAATTCCAGATTCCCGGCATCAACCAGGTGCCGACGAAGAAGGACATCGGCTTGTCTTTCGCTAACGCGCTTCGATCCATCCTGCGCCAGGACCCGGACATCATCATGATCGGGGAAATCCGCGACACCGAGACCGCCGAAATCGCGATTGAGGCCGCGCTCACCGGCCACCAGGTGCTGTCCACGATGCATTGTAACGACGCGCCGGGCGCCATCGCGCGGCTTGACGACATGGGCATCGCGCCGTTTTTGATTTCCTCTTCCGTCATTCTTTCGTGCGCACAACGCCTGTTGCGCCGCATCTGTTCGCACTGCAAGGAACCGGTGACGTACCCGGCAAAGATGTTTGAAGACCTCGGCATTGACCCGATGGTGCTGGAAGGCGTGCAGCTGTTCCGCGGGCGCGGCTGCGACCGGTGCAAAAATTCCGGCTATGTTGGCCGTATGGCAATCATTGAGGCGATGACCATCACCGACCAGATCCGTAAGCTCATCATCTCCCGCGCCAGCACGCGCGAAATGGCCAAGCTCGCCGTCAATCAGGGGATGCGCACGCTCCGCATGGTGGCGATGGACCGCGCCCGCGACGGGATTTCCACGCTGGAGCAGGTCATGCTCGGCACTTCCGCCTACTAGAAATTCTGAAACGGATTATGGGCTTTCGGCCCGTTAAACATCCACGGCGGCGGTTGCGCTTGCCAGCTGGGTTTGGTGGGGACCGGCTTGAGTGCCGGGGTGTTGATGCCCGGCAGCGGGGTGATACCGGTGGGCCGGGAAAGATCATTGTCCAACGGAGTGATGTCGCGTCCCGCCGGATTCACGATCGGTACCGGCTGCAGATACGGATCCGGCACGGGCGCGACCACCGTGGAATAGCGCGTCGGTTGGCCCGACTGATCCGGCGTCGTGCTGGGTGCCATCATCGCGCGGAACCGATCCATGTCGGCCAGTTGATCGGGCGTCGGCTTCGGCGGGGTGGATTGATAAAATGCGCTGTTCCAAGGTGAATTGGCCTTTTCATCCGGTCTGGCTCGGGACTCGCCTTCGGCGTTTTGCGCGTTCATCAACGCATTGAGATGCGGGTTGAAAATCCGATTCCCCGACTCGGGTTGTTGTGGTAAATGGCGGAAAGAATTATTGGCATCGTCCTCGTTTTTGTCCGCGAACGGGTTCTGCTTATCCACATCGCGCCAATACGATTCGCCGGCCCGGCCGTTCGTGGCGGCAAAAGCGGTCGACCGTTCTTGGCGCAATAAAAATTGCTGGTCCAGCGGCAGGTTTTTTTCGCCGGTCCGGTCCGGCACACCAAGAATTTCTTCGGGTGTTTGCACGCCAAGAATTTGTTCCGGTGTCAGCAACAGCCAATTCTTGCGTTTGTCCAATTCCTGCTGCACGGAAGGATCGGTGTTGGCCCGGTACAACGGTTGGGGCATGGGCAGATCCGGCGTATAATCATGGAACAACGGATGCGGCGCATTGTAATCGCCGGCGTTGTGGCTGGTGCCGGGCAGGAAGGCGTTCGCCTTGTTTGCCGACAAATCCGCCGGCTTGGAAAAAATAATCGTCTGCTGCGCCGGCGCGGCCAAAGCCATCGCCGCGAACGCCATCAGTGCCGCCAGTTTGGATGGAAAAAACTTCACTTCTTAATACACGCTAAAGCAATGGACAGCTTTGTCAAAAGAGAATTCAAAATGAAAAACCGCGCCGCCGGTGGCCGTCGGTCTCACTGGCGCTCATATTCGCCCTTGCCCAGCCGTTTATAGACCTGGAAGCCGGACTTTTTGGCGTCTGAGATGGACAGGGGCTTCAGCTTGTGCGGCGTGCTGAAGCCGGAAATGATCTTGCGCACCGGTTTTTTACAGGCCGGACAATTCGTCAACGGCTTGGCCGACAGCGGGCGGTTCAGCGTGAATGTTCCGCCGCATATCTTGCAATCACCCTCGCAGAGTTCGTATTCGTAAAGCGGCATTGCTTATTTTTTCAGAAAAGCGCTGAACAAGTCAATCGGCAGCGGCAGGAAGGTCGTCGTATTGTGCTCGCTGGCCATTTCGCGCATGGTCTGGAGATAACGCAGTTGCAGCGCAATCGGTTCCTTGGCGATCAGGCCGGCGGCCTGCACCATTTTTTCGGCGGCCTGGAATTCGCCCTCGGCGTTCACGACTTTCGCGCGGCGTTCGCGTTCGGCTTCGGCCTGCTTGGCCATCGCGCGCTTCATGCTGTCCGGCAGCGCGACTTCCTTGACTTCCACCGAGGTGACCTTGATGCCCCACGGCTCGGTTTGTTTGTCGATGATCTCCTGCAATTTCTGGTTGATGATGTCGCGCTGCGACAACAGCTCGTCCAACGCCGACTGGCCGAGCACGCTCCGCAAGGTCGTCTGGCCGATGAGCGAAGTCGCTTTCCAGTAATTTTCCACCTTCACCACCGCCGCATTCGGATCCACGACCCGGAAATATATCACCGCGTCCACGGTGGCCGGTACGTTGTCCTTGGTCATGATTTCCTGCTTGGGCACGTCAATGGTCACGACGCGCAAATCCATCTTCACCATCTTGTCGATCATGGGAATCAGCAAAATCAGCCCCGGCCCTTTCGCGCCCTGCAGTTTGCCGAGCCGGAAAATCACGCCGCGCTCGTATTCCCGCAGGATGCGCATGGCCTGCGGCAGAATGAAAACCGCGAGGATGACGATAACGACAAGGACGGACGTGAGTCCGCCGTGGAGGGCCAGGTTGATGAGCGATTCCATAAGGTTAATGTGTTTTCAGTTTAGTTTTTTGGTTTTACCTGCAAAGTCAATCCGCTGATCCCGGTCACTTCGACGGGTTGGCCGGCGGCGACCGGCGAGGAGCTGACGGCGTTCCACGTTTCCCCTTCAATGAACACCTTGCCGCCTGCCGAATCAATCTGCGAAAGCGCATTCACCGTTTGGCCGAGCATCGTTCCGGTGCCGGTTTGCGCCGGTTTGAACTGCGCGCGTATGCCTTTGCTGACGACGAAGATGAAAAACGCCGCGGTCAAAACAGTCGCCGGTATGATCCAGAACAATGACAGCCCGAAGCCCGGCCCCGCCTGACTGAACAACATCATTGCCCCGAGGAAAAAGGCCAGCACGCCGCCGGTCGTCAATACGCCGTGCGTCGGGGAAAAAACATCCGCCAGAAACAGCACGATCGCCAGCCCGATCAGCACGAGGCCGGTCACGTTGACCGGCAGAATCGCCGACATGTACAGCACGAGGATCAGCGCCAATGCCCCGACCACGCCCGGCAGGATTGCGCCCGGACTGCTCAGCTCGCCCATGATGCCGTAAATCACCATCAGCATCAAAATGAACATCACCTCCGGCCGCAGGAACAACTGGGAAAAGTTTTCAAACGGGTTCATCGGAATATCCATGATGGTGGCCCCGGCGGTTTTCAGCACCGTGCCGTTGACCTTTCGTCCGTCCAGTTGTTTCAACAAGTCCGGGAGATCGTTGGCGATGAAATCGATGACGTTGGTTTTCAAAGCCTCTTCCGCCGTGATGGATGCGCTTTCCAGCACGGCGGATTTTGCCCAATCCACATTGCGATGGCGCTTGTCGGCGATGGATCGGGCGAAGCTGGCGGTGTCGTTCTCCATTTTCTGCTTCATCACGTCGTCGGTTTTTTCCACGCTGCCGCTCGCGCCCAGTTCCACCGGATGCGCCGCGCCGATGCGCGTGTGCGGGGCCATCACCGCCACGTCCGCCGCCATGGTGATGAACACGCCTGCGCTGCCGGCGCGCGCCGGGGCCGGCGACACATACACGACGGTGGGGATTTTCGCAGCGTAAAAGGCTTCGACGATTTTTGAGGCGGAATCCACCAACCCGCCGGGCGTGTCGAGCTGGATGACGAGGCATTCGTCCGGTTGCGCGGCGGCGACCTCCAGCGCGCGGGCGATGTAGCTGGCCGTTGCGGGGCCGATGGCGCCGTCAATTTTGATCAGCCCGACCTGCGTCGCGTGGGCTGCCACGCTGAAGAAGCTTCCGACCAGCACGATGAAACGCCAGAGCCGCATAATTATTAGTCCGTACCCAACGTAACAAAAGCCGCCGCCGCCGCAAATTAAACTTATCATCGGGCGGCCGGCCAATTTTACCTTTTCTTTCCCCGCCTGAAGTTTAATTTGCGCGGACGCTAATGGCCTTGAAACTTTTCAACACGCTGACCCGCTCGGTGCAGGAATTCACGCCGCTCGATCCCGCCGGTAAGAAAGTCGGGATGTATTGCTGCGGGCCGACGGTTTATGACTTTGCGCACATCGGCAACTGGCGCACATTTGTCTTCGCCGACCTCGTCCGCCGCACGCTGGAATTTTCCGGCTACAATGTGACGCACGTCATGAATATCACCGACGTGGAGGACAAGATCATCAAGGGCGTTCGCGAAAATAAAACCACCTTGCGCGAGTTCACCGGAAAATATGAGGCGGCTTTTCTCGATGACCTGAAGGCGCTCGGCTGCCGCGAACCGCATGTGAAACCGCGCGCCACCGAATCCATCGCCGAAATCATTGCGCTTATTGCAAAGCTGATCGCGCGGGGCCTCGCCTACCAGGCCAACGATGGCTCGGTTTATTTTTCCATCACCAAATACCAGGGCTGCGGTTGCTGCTACGGGCAGTTGCTCAAATTGAATTTGGATGAGTTGCGCGCCGGCGCGCGCGTGGCCGCGGATGAATACGAAAAAGAATCCATCGCCGACTTCGCGCTCTGGAAAGCGCGGGTGCCGGACGATGGCGACGTGTTTTGGCCGAGTCCGTTTGGCGAAGGCCGTCCTGGCTGGCACATCGAATGTTCCGCCATGAGCATCAAGGCGCTCGGCGAGACCTTTGACCTGCACCTCGGCGGCGAGGATTTAAAATTTCCGCATCACGAGGATGAAATCGCGCAAAGCGAAGGCGCGACCGGCAAACCGTTTGTGAAATTCTGGCTGCACGGCGCGCATCTTTTGGTTGAAGGCAAGAAGATGAGCAAATCGCTCGGTAACTTTTTCACGCTCCGTGATCTGCTGACGAAAGGTTTTACCGGCCGCGAGGTGCGTTATTTGCTGCTCACCGCGCATTACCGCGAAACCTTCAACTTCACGCTGGATGGTTTGCAGGGAGCGAAGACGGCGCTGGCGCGAATTGACGAATGCGTGGGCAAATTGCGCGGGTTGGCTGGCGGCATCACTGCGGCGCCCGCTCCTGAATTACTGGAGGAATTCACCTCCGTGCTGGCTCATGACCTGAACATTTCCGCCGCCTGGGGTGCGGTGTTCAAATGGGTGTCAGAGACCAACAAGCGACTTGCCGAAAATGCTTTGGGCGCCCCGGCGGCGGCGGCGGCTTTGGCGGCGTGGGAAAAAGTGGATTCCGTTCTCGGCGTCGGTGTGAAAACGGAAACGGAAATTCCTGCTGAAATTCAAGCCCTTGCTGATGAACGCACCGCCGCAAAGAAGGCCAAGGATTTCAAACGCTCCGACGCCATCCGCGACGAATTGAAGGCCAAAGGCTGGGTCATCGAAGACACGCCAAAGGGGATCAAGTTGAAAAAGATTTGATTTACTCGCCGGCGCGTAAATCGTAAATCACAAATCGCAAATGTCGAAAGGCCTTTTCATCACGTTTGAAGGCACCGAGGGGTGCGGCAAATCCACGCAGATCACGCTGTTGGCAGAGCGCCTGCGGGCGTTGGGCCAGCGCGTGCGCACGTTGCGCGAGCCGGGCGGCACGCTGATCGGCGAGGAGATCCGCCACACGCTCAAGCACAGCGAGCACAACCACGCCATGACCGCCGAGACGGAGCTGCTCCTCATGAACGCCAGCCGCGCGCAGATCGTCCGCGAAGTCATCCGCCCCGCGCTGGCCGCCGGCGAAATGGTTTTGTGCGACCGTTTTTATGATTCGACGATGGCGTATCAAGGCTACGGGCGTGAATTGGATTTGGAAAAAGTAAAGTCCGTCATCGATTTCGCCGTCGGCGGGACCAAACCGGATTTGACTTTGTTTTTGCACGTTCCGCCGGAGGTCAGCGCCGAACGGCTGCGCTCACGGCAGTCCACTTTGGGATTCGTGCGTGACCGCATTGAGGAGGCCGACCGGAAATTCTTTGAGCGCGTCGCGCACGGCTACGGCGTGGTCGCCGCCGCCGAACCCCAGCGCGTCAAGTTCGTCAATGGCGCGCAACCGGTGGAAGTCGTCTGCGCAACCATTTGGGACATTGTCCACCCGTGTCTGCCCAAGGTGGGCCGCTGGTGATTTTGTTTGCCGGATTGCAACCGCAGGGTAAGTTTCCCTTGAACATGATCAATAAAACCATCAGCGAGATTGAGGCGAAAATCAGCGGCGCGGAATCCGTCAGCGCCGAGCGCAAGGCGGAGTTGCTCAACCTGCTCGGCACCTTGAAGACGGAGGTCGCCAAGCTTTCCGAAACCCATGGCGAACAGGCGGACAGCATCGCCGGTTTCGCCAGTCTTTCCGCCCACGAGGCCACGCGCGTGGATCAAAATCCGGAGCTGCGCGAGCTTTCCATCAAGGGTCTGCAATCCTCCACCGGCGGTTTCGAACAGACGCATCCGCGCCTCGTCCAGATCGTGAACGCCATCAGCAAGACGTTGTCGGACTTGGGAATTTAATCGGGCTTGGGCTCGAGCTTCGCAATTTCCGCCATGATTTCATCGGCGATTTGCTGGTAGATTTCCTTCAGCCGCGCCTTGTCGCAGCTTTTCGCCTCCGCGCGCAGCGCCGCGAAGTTCAGCGGCCGGCCGTATTTCACCGCGACCCGGTGCGGGCGTGGAAATTTAAGGTGCCGTCCGTAAGCTTCAAACGTCCCGAATACCCGCACCGGTACCACCGGCGCGGTGGATTTGATCACCGTCAAGCCGATGCCCGAACGCGCCGGCTGCAGTTGGCCGTCCGGCGTCCGCGTGCCTTCCGGAAATAAAATGATGCCGCCGCCGGCCAGTAGCCGGTCGAGGATTTTTTTCAACCCCTTCGCGCCGCCGCCGTCGCGGTCCACCGGCACGGAATTCCACGAACGCAGCAGCGCGCCGATGCCGGGAAAACGAAACAGGCTTTCGCGGGCGAGATAATTGATGTCGCGCTTCAAGCCGGAGCCGACGAGCGGTGGATCGAGAAAGCTCGCGTGGTTTGAGGCCAGGATCACCCCGCCTTGCAACGGCACGCGTTCGGCATTGAAGACCCGCCAGCGGAAATAGCCCGCATACATGGCGCGAAAACCCAGCCAGCCGATGCGATACGATAGATTCATTTCTGATTTCGAATGCCAGGTTTTGGCTGAAAACTTTTCGCGTGGCGTTGCGGCCAATCTGCAATTCCTGATTCGCCGTCTGTGTCTGCCCTGAAAGAATTCTTCATTCTGCCGCCTTTAGCCGTTTCCGGATTTCGGCGATGATAAATCCGCTGGTCTGGTCCGCCGTCTGGCCGGAATTGTTCACCACCACCGCGCCAAGCGCGATCATCAGCGGGGCGACGGCGCGCTGGCTGTCGCGTTGATCGCGCGCGGCGAGGTTTTCGTGCACGCCGTCGGCCGCCCGGCGCGCCGAACGTTCGGCCAGCGACGCGTCGAGGTAAAACTTGTAGTCCGTCTCCGGGAAAACATTCGTGCCGATGTCGCGGCCTTCCATCACCAGGTTGCCGAACTGGCTGCAGTCGCGTTGCGTTTTTTTCATCCACGCGCGCACCTTCGGCACGGCGGCGACGTGCGCCACGGCGGCCGCGGTTTCCGGTGTGCGAATTTCTTTCTCGGGAAAATAGCCGTCCACCAGCAGCCGCACCGTGGACAGGCCGTCCTGTTCCGCGCAGTGGAGCTTTGCTTTCCACCGGCGGCAGGCGCCGGCGACGGCCTTTTCCTCGCGCACGTCCACGTGGTTTTGGAGGCAATACCACGCCAGCGTGCGGTACATCGCGCCGGTGTCCACGTATACGTAGCCGAGCGCGCGGGCGACGAGCTTGGCGTTCGTGCTCTTGCCGCTCGCGCTCGTGCCGTCAATGGCAATGACGATGGGATATTTCGTTTTCAAAATAAATATTGTAGCCGCGGTCCATGACCGCCGTGGCGACGCTCACCGAGCGCCGTTACATTTTCAATCGGCAAACAAATCTTCGCCGCTAAGTCTTCGCGTGCGCTGGCCGTCCTTGACCTCCCAAATCTCCGCGCCCAAGCCGTGCGGCGGCGACGCGGCGAGCTTTTGGAAGAAATTCGGAAACGTCTTCTTCACGCAGGCGGGATTTTTGATTTTGATACCGGGCACTTTCAATCCCAGAATCGCAAAACACATCGCCATGCGATGGTCATTGTAGGTATCAATCTCCGCGCCGTGCAACGGCGACGGCCAGACAGTCAGCGTGTCGCCTTCCTCAACGACCTTCGCACCGCACTTGGTCAACTCCGTCCGCAACGCGACGACGCGCTCACATTCCTGAACGCGCAGGCGGCCGAGATCTGAAAACTTGGAAATCTCCGGCATCATCGGTGCGAGAGTGATTGCTGTCATTATGCTGTCACCCAAATCGTGCAATCTCGAATTTTCGCGGAGTAAGATCTTTGCCGGAAATTCTGTGTCAATTTGCAATTTTGAATGGGACCAACTTGATGGTGTGATTCGATAATTTATAGGTTCGGTATAATTGTTTAATAAAAAGCGCGCGCCCCAAAAGTAACTCGCGCTTGAAGCATCTGGATCAATATCATAGATACCACCGTCTTTTGGAAATGCTTCGATCATTTTTAAAGTCATTGCCACATACGACGACTCCTCAGCGTTCTCACCGACGATTTCAATTTCCCAGCCGCCAATTTTCGCCGAAAGCAGCAATGCCGACGCGAATTGCGAACTTTCTTCGATGCTGACTTTGCATTTCGCATTTCGCATTCCGCATTCCGCTTTTCCCCAAATTTTCACCGGCAGCTTGTCGTTGCCATTTTCTGCCTCAACCCGATAGCCAAGTTCGCGCAGTGCCGAAAATAGCGCCGCCTGCGGCCGTTCATGCATTCGGGGCACGCCGCTCAAACGATAGACGCCGCTGCCGAGGCAAAGAAATGGTGCCAGAAACCGCGCCGCTGTGCCCGCATTGCCAACGAATAAATCCAGCGGCTGCGCTTCCGTGCCGCCGCGCGGCACCGCGCCACCTTGGCCGTAAACCGTGATGGTGCGGTTGCAGATTTCATCCGGGTCGGATTCCACGTTCACCATGAAGCCCAGCTCCTGCAAACACTCGACCATAATCTGCGTGTCTTCGCTCCAGAGCGCGCCCTTCAAGATCGTCTCTCCGTCCGCCAGCGCCGCCAGAATCAGCGCGCGGTTCGTGATGCTTTTCGAGCCGGGCACGGTGATTTCCGCGCGTACCGGCCGGTCCAGCGGGATGATTTCGATGAGGTCGGGCAGCGGCATCAGAAGCTATTCCGGCGAAGTGGAGGTCTGGCGTGCGCGCCAATGGTCGCGTCGCGTTTTGGCGCTGGAAAAAAAACTTTCAATGGATTCGGCGTCGCCCGTTTTCAGCGCCGTCTGGAATTTTTTTAATTCCACCGAAAACGCCTCTAACGCGCGGGCGAGGTTTTTGCGGTTGGCTAGCGCGATGTCGCGCCACATTTCCGGCGAGCCGGAGGCGATGCGTGTGGTGTCGCGGAAACCGGTCGCGCAGAGCGTCGCCTGTGCCGTGGGGCCGGCCGGGTTCAAGACCAAGTTTGCCAGTCCCGCCGCGAGAACGTGCGGCAGATGGCTCGTGCGGCTGACGAGCAAATCATGCTGGGCTGCGTCCAGCCGGAGCGTTCGCGCGCCGAGCGATTTCCAAAACCGTTCCAGCTTGCGGATGGCGGGGAGGCGGGATTTTTTTGTCGGCGTGAGGATGTTGATGGCGCCCGCGAACAAATCGGCTCGCGCGGCCAGTACGCCCGTTTTCTCGCCGCCGGCCATTGGATGGCCGCCGATGAACTGTGCGCCGGACTTTGCGATGAGCGGTTCGAGTTCGCGCACCACGTCCGCTTTCACGCTGCCGACGTCGGTGACGATGGCGTTGCGTTTGAGGGCGGGCAGAATTCGTTCCGCGAGCGAACGCATCTGGGCCAGTGGTGCGCAAAGGATCACGAGGTCGGCCTGGGAAACGGCGGCGAGCAGGTCGGTCGTGGCGTAATCCACCGCGCCGGCCTGTTCGCAGTCCGGCAAACTGGCCGCCCGCCGGACGTAGCCGGCGACTTCGCCGGCCAGCCGGCGCTGCCGGGCGGCCAGCCCAATGGAGCCGCCCAGCAAGCCGACGCCGACGATGGTGATTTTCCGAAATTGCACGGGCCCAGAATAGCGGATGCTAAATGATTCGTGAATCGCTAAATCATAAACCGGTGAATCCGCGAGACGGCTTTACAATTCCACGGTCGTCCCGCGGCGCGCGGCCGCCAGGCAGGCGTCCAGGACGGTCTGCGTTTTTTGTGACCACATCGGCCAGTCGTGGTTGAGCTGGCCGGAGAAAACCTGGTTCGTAAAATTGCGCCACATCCGCGCGTCCTGTGACGTCGGGTGACCCTGTTCCATCGGGTTCGTGCCCGGCGGACATTTCACGTCGCTGGCCACCGTGATGAATTTTTCATTCACCTCGAACGCCGGCTCGTAGCTGTTGAACGGATGGACGAAATCCGGCAGGCGCAGCCAGCCTTTCTGGCCGCTGACGTGCACCCACTGCTGTTTCGCGGCGAGAAATGACGCGTAAAATTCCACGGAAGCGCGGTTTTCGTAGAGCAGCTCGCCGGAGAATTCCGATGGTGCGGCTGGACGATCTGGCAAATTTTCGGACTGGGAAAGGATCCGTCCGGTAACCGCCTTTGGCAACTGCCAGTTCATCGTCCAAAGCGCGAAGCGGAGGCTGTACCAGCCCAGATCGCCCAGGCAGCCGGCGGGTTCAAGTTTGCCGTCGGCGCGGATGTTGTTCTGAAAAAAACCTTCGTTTGAGCAAAAGCTAAACGCCGAAGCGATTCGCCGTACTTCGCCGATGTTTTGGCCGTCGTCCAGAATTTCCCGGACTTTCGCCTGGCGCGGGCTGTGCATGAACATCACGCCGTCCATGAACTGTACGGAGTTTTTTTCGCAAGCGGCCAGAATCTCATTCAGTTCTGCCAGGCTGGCGGCACAGGGTTTTTCGCAGACGATGTGTTTGCCGGCGGCGGCGGCGCGCAAAAGCCATTCCCGGCGCAGGCCGGTCGGCAGCGGAAAGTAAATGGCGTCCACGTCCGCCGAAGCGATCAAGTCCTCATATCCGCCCAAGGTGCGCGGGGTTTCAGCGAAAGCAAAATCGCGCTGGCAATCGGCGATGAACTGGCGGCTTTTCTGCGCGTCGCGGCTGGCCACGGCGGAAACGACGCTGTTGCCGGAATTGAAAATGGCCTTCCAATTTTTCCGGCCGATGCCGGCGGTGCTCAGGAATCCGATGCGGAGCTTTTTCATGGATGAATATCGTTTAAGCGAGGAATGAAACCGAGCATAGCGGATGAGCGACCGGGCTCGCCATAATTATTTTCCGCCCGCCAGCCGCGCGCTTTCTTGGACGCGCTCCCAGATCACCTCGGCCAGGAGTGGTTCGGTGCCGACGGAAGCAGCATACCAGACGAGTTTGCCGTATTTCTCCGTCGGGTTGCGCCAGGTCGGCTGGCCGGCGGCGTGCCGCTCTTTTACGAGCCCTTCCGGTTCGCCCAACAAAACTGGGATGTCCTCCACGGCATGCAAGCCGTCACTGATGAAAAACGGGACTACGACGATGTTCTTCGTCTGCGTTAGCGTGTAACAATCACCGATGCGCGGTTCCTCCTCCATGAAAATGTCGTGGACCCCGGCGTAAAGGTTTTGGGCGCGGATTAGTTCCGCCTGCCGGGCAATTGCCTTGTGGGAATTTAGGTTCCGGCCGGTACCGTGGCCGGCGATGAACAACGTCGTTTCCGCCGGTTTTGGCGGGCGGGGGAACGGAAATTCTTTCACCACCCCGGCCGCGCGCGATAAAATCACCTTGGTCATGCTTTCATGCGAGCCGACCGGCCGGCAGTAATGGAGTTCCTTCCCTTCAATCTTGAGTTTTAGGTGGTCGGGGAATTTGAAACCCAGTGCCTGCGGAATGATTTCCGTGCTGAAGTAGCCTTCGCTGATGAACAGCGGCACGATGAAAACGCGCGCGGCGGATATTTCCGCCAGGACATTTTTGATCTGCGGTTCCTGTTTCCAAAAAGCCGCGCGGACTTCGGCAAAAACCTTCCGGCCGCGCAGTTCCGTCGCGTGCTGCGTGGCCGGGACGGCGGAACCGGCGTTTAGCTCCGTGCCATGTCCGAGCACCACCAGCGCCGCGTCGGTAAAATCCTCATTTTGCACAGGGCTGATTTTGCCGGAACGAAATCCGCCTGCAAGCCGGCTCATGCATATTTTTTAGTGAAACCTTTTGACGCGGGTGGGGTCTAAACTACAGATTAATGCCGAAACATCTATGAAAACAACCAACCTGATCATTGTGACCTTGGCCACCTCTTTTGCGGCGGTTGCCGGCCTGCTGGCGCAGGACGCCACGCTGCCGCCGGCCTCCACCCAGACCGGCGTTACTTATGCCACCGACATCAAGCCGATTTTTGATGCTTCGTGCATCAAATGCCACAGCGGCGACCGACCGAAGGCGCATCTGCATATGGATACGCTCGCCGGTGTGCTCAAAGGCACCAAGATGGGGCCGGTGGTGAAACCCGGCGACAGCGCCGGTAGTTTCCTGGTCAAGGCCGTCGCGCATCTCACCCAAGACCAGGATGCCTGGATGCCGCCCTTGAAAAACCGGGCCGGCATCAAGCCGCTTACCCCGGAGCAAATTGGCCTGATCCGCGCGTGGATTGACCAGGGCGCGAAATAATCAAGCCACCAGAATATATACCGGTGCCGTCCGCGAGGGCTGCGCCGGTTTTTATTTTTCCAGCGGCGCCAGCGGTGTTCGCTTAAGCTCCTTCAATTTCATCTGCTCCCGCAGGGCCGCCACTTTGTCCTCCTCGCCGGTTTGCGGCAGGCTGATTTTTTGCGTGAGCGCGCCAATTTGACGGTCGATATCCTGGTTGCGCAATTTCAAGGTCATGTCGGCAAGCTGCGTTTCCGGGTTGGGAATTTTCCGGTCCTCGGCCACGGCTTGGGTGATCAGGCTGCGCTGCGCCGCCGATTCGCAGCTGTCGAGAAATTCCGCGAGGCTGTGCCATGTCTCCTGTTCCTGCGCGGCGAGCCGTAGGTCGATGATCTGCTTCACTTGCGGATGCAAAATCCAATTTACGTCCAGATGCAAGGCCGCCCAGCGCACGAGTTCGTCCTGCAACAACAACAGCCTGAGCAGATGAAATTCAACGGGTGAAGGCAGCGCGGTTTCCGCCGCCGGCTCGGCTGATTCAAAGGATTCCTCTTCGCTGTCACGCGGCGCGGCGGTTGGGGTCGAATGTTTTTTGAACTCGGAGCGCACGGATTCTACCGAGACTCCGAGTTGGAGCGCCGTCTTTTGCGCGTAGGTGTCAACCAGCACTGAATTGCCGGTTTTGTGGACGGCTTCCGCCATTGAACGTAAAATCGCCAATCGACCTTTGTCACTGGTGATTTCATGGGTCGCGCAGAGCCGGTTCAAATAGTAGTCGAAAAATCCCTCGGCTTTTTTAATGAGTTGGCCGAACGCCTCGCCGCCGTTGGCTTTGATGAAGCTGTCCGGGTCGTGCGGGGCGGGGACGACAGCCACGCGCACGGCCAGGCCGGAGGCGAGTAGATGATCCAGCGCCCGCACGGCGGCGTTCTGGCCGGCATTGTCCGAATCGAAGCAGAGCACGACTTCGTTGGCATAGCGCTTGATGATGCGTGCGTGTTGCTCGGTGAAGGCCGTGCCCTGCGGCGCCACGATGCTCTGCACGCCATTCATGAAACACGCGATCAAATCCAACTGGCCTTCGCAGATGATGGCGCAGCCGGCATCGAGAATCGCGCGCTTCGACTTGTCGAGGCCGAAGAAAATTTTGCTTTTGGTGAAGATTGGCGTTTCCGGCGAGTTGACGTATTTCGCCGTCTTTTCGTCGCCGGACAAAACGCGCCCGCTGAAGCCGATGACGCGGCCTTGCTCGTCGCCGATCGGAAACATCAGCCGCCCGCGAAAACGATCGTAGTAATTTCCCGTCTCTTCCTTGCGGATGATCAGCCCCGCTTTCTCGACGGTGGCGAGATCGAAATTTTTGCTGCGTGCCCAGTTCACCGTGTCGTCCCACAGTTCCGGCGCGGCCCCGATGCGGAAGAGCTTGATCGCTTCCGCCGTGACGCCGCGCTTGGCGAGATAGTCGCGCGCGAGCTGGCCGGCGGCCTCGTTGGCGAGACAGTTCTGCCAGCGCGTGGTGAGCTGGTCGTGGATGTCGAGCAGTTGATCCTTCAGATGCCGCGATTCTTGGGCGCCGGGGGTGTTCTCGAATTCGAGCGGGATCTTCGCGCGCTCCGCGAGCCGGCGCACCGCGTCCATGAAGCCGATGTTTTCGTATTCCTTGACGAAGGTGAAGACGTCGCCCCCTTTGTGGCAGCCGAAACAATGAAAAATCTGCTTGTGCGGATTGACGTTGAAGCTCGGCGTCTTTTCCTTGTGGAACGGGCAGAGCGCGGTGAAGTTTGCGCCGTTTTTTTTCAGCGGCACATAGGCGCCGATGACGTCCACGATGTCGCTGGCGGCGCGGATCTGCTCGCGGGTGGCAGGGGAGAGGAAACCAGCCATGTCACGACGCCTACGCGGTCATTGCCCGATCGATATGACGGGAGTTTTGGCCGGCGCGCCGACCCCGCTGCCATTGTTTATCAGCAGGATGGAGAGATTGGCCTTGATGAACGGCCCCATGAGGGAATCGATGAAGACGGAACTTTGCACTTCGCTCACCGTGGGGAAAAAATCGCCATTGTAGCCTGCCAAACCACCGCCGTAAGTGCGGTTGTTGAATTCCTTCGCCGCCAGCTTGTCCGCCAGCGAGTAATACGGCGCGTTCAGCAGCGCCAGCGCGAAGACCAGGATGCAGGCGTAGCGCAGTATGCCGCAGATCATGCCGAGATAATATTCGCCGGAACCGAAGGCGTTGCTGCCTTCCAGTTTCGCCTTGAGCGGCCCTTTGAAGAATGAAAACACGATGAATACCACCACGACGATGAGCAGGTAGCTGGAGAGGTACGCGGCGGTCTGTTCGTTGAAGCTTTTTCCGAACACGTAGCGGATGGCGCCCTGCTGGATGAGCAGGTCGCCGAGGGGTTTGTAGCCGAAAGTGGCGGCGAGGACCATGGTCAGCCACAGGGTGACGGGCACAAATTCCTTGGTCATCCCGTTTTTCCGTCCGCGCCAGAAGCCAAACAGGAGCACGGCCACCAGCGTCACGTCGAACCAATTGAACAACATTTTGCCGGAGGCGATATTTTGGGTGGCGGCCGCAATCATGGTCAAATCATTAAGCTGTCCGTCCCCAAACACCAGCGAAATCTGTGCCAACCGGCCGGCCAACTTCGTTGCGCCGCGTGGCCGCCTACTGCGGGTTCGCCTTGAGCCAGAACCGGATGTCGGCCGTCTGCGAGTTGTGCGGATCTAGCGCCAGCACCTGGAGATATTGCTGTCGCGCCTGCCCGGGGTCGTGCAGCGACTGGGCGCAAAGGTTGGCGAGCGCGAGGTGCGCCCGCACTTCGCCGGGGTCGGCCGCGAGAATTTTCTTCAATTCTTCAGCCGCGTCCGGGACATAGCCCGCCGCCTTGAGCGCCAGCGCAAAGTTGTAGCGCGCGTCCAGGGAATCCGGCCGGATCGCCAGCGCCGATTCGTAACCGGTGAGCGCGGCGGGATAATTCCGCAGCCGGTGCGCGAGCACCGCGGCGTTGTATTGTGCTTCGAACCACGACGCGTCATAGGCCGCCGCCTGGCGGTAGGCGGCCAGCGCGGCCGGCCAGTTTTCATCCTGCTCCGCCACCCGGGCCCGCGTGAACTCGCCGCTGGCCGCGCGCCGGTCACCGGCGGGAGGGCGGGCAGGGGAAAGATAGTTGTAACGGGGAAAATCCACCGGCGCGGGCGGGACGATGACCACCGGCGCAGCCTTCTTCTCCTCGCCCGCCGGCAGGGTCGGGGCCAGCGTTTCGCCCGCCAACGGCGTGACGCCGCTGGCCACATATTCTGATTGGGCGGAATTGTTCCGGTTGGAGGAACCGAACAGCCGGTGCCACAGGCCCGGTTTCACGGTCGGGGCCGGCATCGGCGTTGCCTCCACCGGTTCCGCCCCGGGCGCGGCCTGTTTCGGCGTGGTGACAATCTGCTCTTCCGGCGCGACCTCCACCCGCTGCGCCGGCCCGACGGGAGCCGAATGTGTTGACGCGGATTTGGCGGCTGCGCTCTTGGTTCCGGCTGGCGGTCGTTGCCACTGGCCCGAGTGGGGGTTGCCGGCTGCGGAGGTTTTTGGTTGGGGTCTTGGCTCCGCGGTGGCGACCTGCGCCGGGACCGGTCGGGCCACGGGCGCGGGCGCTGGTGGCGGCGGGGCGAGCGGCTCGGGATTTTTCTCCAGCGCCTCGGCCACGGCGTTCACCGCGTCCCAATTGGCGGGCCGGGGCGTGAGTTCAAGGTACGCATGGTAACTGTTCAGCGCCGTCTGGCGGTCGCGGAGATATTCCTGGCTGACGGTGGCGAGGTTGAGTAGGGCGGCTCCGTAGTCCGGCCGGATATTCACGGCGGCGGTGAAAAACTTGGCGGCCTCCTCCGGCCGGTTGCGCTGGATGCGGGCGAGCCCAAAACCATTTAACACCTCGGCGTTGTTGGTATCCATGTGGTACACGGCGCTGAAACTTCTTTCCGCGGCGACCGTTTCGCCGAGTTGCAACTGCGCCAAACCGAGCTTAAGCCAGCCGGTCAGTTCATTGGGCCGGCGCAGGGTGCAGGTGGTGAATTCCGACTTGGCGTCGGCGGCCCGGTTTTGTTCGAGGAACAGCGTGCCCAGGTTCAGCCGCGCCTCAAACAAGTCGCGGTCCAATTCCAGTGCGCGTTGATAGGCATTCACGGCGTCGTCCGCTTGGCCGGCGTGTTCCAGGGCCACCCCGTAATAATTCCAAGCCGCCGCATTCGTGGCGAGCAGGTCGGTGGCGTATTTGAACTGCACCACGGCCCCGGCGTAATCGCCGCGGTCGAGTTCCTTTTTGCCCCGGAGCATCGCGCGCGGACCGGCCGGCGTGCAGCCGGCCACGCCCAGCGCCAGCGCCGTCAATAAAACCGCGCGCCAAACTGAATTTCTTTTTGCTGACATCCGCCGTGGTGGTAACATCCGCGCTCGAAAGTGTCAAGAAACGCTCATAGCTGTGTCCGTCCGTATCCGGATTCCCAACCCCCGCTCCCGCTCACGGGAGAGCGGATTACGCATTGCCTTCCGATTCGGACGGGGAAATGCCGGTGGCGGTTGGTCGGCCTCTGGCTCGCTGTCTCTTTGGCCGGCGTTGCCGCCGCGGCGGCGGATGGCTTCCCGCCGCCGGTGACGAACCACTCGGCCCAAGTGGTCGAGGTGGACGGCATCGGCCTGCAAACCGCCTTTCTCGCGGACGTCGACCGCGTGGCCGCCGCCTTCAATCCCGGTTTGCTCGCCCTGACCGGCGCTGCCAATGTCCCGGCCGCTTGGCGCAGCCTCGTTCACACCAACGATACCGTCGGCATCAAGGTCTTTTCCCAGCCCGGCCCGCTGTCCGGCACGCGGCCCGCCGTGGTGGCCGCCATCGTGCGCGGATTGCTGGCCGCCGGCCTGCCGCCCGACCGGATCATCATTTGGGACAAGCACACGGAAGACTTGCGGGCCGCCGGATATTTCGCGCTCGGCGAGCAGCTCGGCGTGCGCGTGGCCGGCGCGGTCGAAGCCGGTTACGATGCGAATGTGTTTTACCTGCCCGACTCACCGGTGGTCGGCACGCTCGTGTGGGGCGATTCCGAGTTCGGTCAGAAAGGCGCCGGCATCGGTCGAAAATCCTTTGTCTCCAAGCTCGTCAGCCGGCAGCTTACGCGGATCATCTCCGTCGTGCCGCTGTTAAATGAAAACGCCGCTGGCGTGTGTGGCCATTTCTTCAGCCTCACGCTCGGCAGCGTGGACAACACCCGGCGGTTCGAAGGCGACCCCGACCGGCTGGCCGTGGCGCTGCCGGAAATCTACGCCCTGCCCAGCGTCGGCGATCGCGTGGTGCTCAACGTCACCGACGCGTTGCTCGCCCAGTATCAGGGCGGGCCTGCGAGCTACCTGCAATATTCCACCGTTCTGAACCGCCTCTGGCTCAGCCGCGATCCCGTGGCGCTGGACACGCTGGCCCTCAAGGAGCTTGCCCACCAGCGGCGCATCTTCAATGTCCCGCCGCCGCCCGTCAACTACCAGATCTACACCAACGCCGTGATCCTCCAGCTCGGCGTCAACGACCCCGCGCACATCCAGATTCAAAAGGTGAAGGTGAAGTGAACGGCCGGACTGGTTGTTGCCGCCACGCGCTCGACCCGGGCAACTCGTCTTGGACTCACCGCGCGTTCCCGATTTCCGCCGCGAGGTCTTCCACCGTCCAGTTGGCGCGCGTCAGGGTGAGTTTGTCCGCCGCCGCGCCGTGTTGCCAGACGGCATAACGCAGCGTGTTTTCCACGTCCGCCGCCAAGCCCGGCTGCGCGAGCAGGCCGGTGATGAAGCCGGACAACAAATCGCCGCTGCCGCCCTGCGCGAGGTGCGGATTGCCCGAGCCATTCACAAAAATCTTGCCCGTGCTGCGCCCGACCAGCGTCTGATGACCCTTGAGCACCACCCAGCAGTCGCCGTTTTTACGCGAGATCTCCCGCAACGCCGCCACGCGGTCCGCCTGCACCTGGGCAATCGTGGTTTTGAGTAGCCGCGCCGCCTCGCCTGGATGCGGCGTGAGCACGCGGACAAAATCCTTCTGGTACGGGGCGGCCGCGAGCTGGTCCAGCGCGCTGGCGTCCACCACCAGCGGATACGCCGCCACGCGCCACAGCCGGCGGGTGAATTCCTTCATCGCCAGGAAAACCTCCGGCGCGGCCAGGCCGGGCCCGATGAGCAGCGCGGACGTCTTTTCCGGCAGCGTGAGTTCCGGCCGCCAGACGCCCGCCATGGCGGATTGCAACTGTGCGGCGACGGGGGCAAAAACCGGCTCCTGCGTGAACACCGTGGTCAGCCCGGGCTGCGCC
>Ga0302275_10000998_pt1 | contig 31090 bp, 26 predicted proteins | sample III_Bog_N2_2_FD_200229 | JGI IMG/M metagenome (GOLD analysis project Ga0302275, IMG submission 200229) | Peat permafrost microbial communities from Stordalen Mire near Abisko, Sweden - III_Bog_N2_2 | ecosystem: Environmental > Terrestrial > Soil > Wetlands > Peat | place: Sweden: Abisko... | reverse complement strand
AGAAACCCCGTCGCGACTGAGGCAGAGCGGATCACAGAATCTGTAGCGGTCGGTTAACCGGCAATCCGTACATAACTCGCTTTTCGGCCTGCCGGGAGTTGCCAGCGGTCAAAGAAGAGGGTTCTGTCCGGATACCCGGTCAAGGTTCAGCTCTATCGGCAGTTCCGCCCGTACCATTTTCAAACAAAGGCTCAGGAAGCTTTCTTGGACCCCTGCAAAAGCTCCACTCCGATACGTCTGTGTTCTTTACGGGAATACCGAGAACTTCTTCCGCAGCCGGGTGGAGTCCTAACAGAATTCCATCGACCACGTTGCACAGGCCACGCGTCGCCGATCAATAGTCGCATCGGTTTACGTTGGCAGCCGCCGTTCGGCGCAAAAGCAGGACACTAGGTCCTTTTGTCCCAGTGTCCGGGAGGGACGTGCTCAATTGCTTGAAATCCGGAATCGGGGTCTACTACGAATAACACAGGCTCCACGAAGCAGATTTCAATACGAGGAACAAAACGATGACGAAGGCGAATTTCCACCGGTATACATCCAATCGGCAGTGCTCCATGTGCGGTGCATTCGCAATGGAGGGCGTCCGCGAATTGCATTTCATCGAAGATTACAAGGCGGCCGATGGCGACTTTAGCGCCGGATTCATCGAACGCTCCGCGACAGACGAGACCTGCGATCTGCTGCCTTCAGGCGACTAGACGCGACCGCTGCCAGCGCCGGGGATGGGCGCCATCCAACCTCCGAGGACGCGAAGAGGCTCAGGTCTTGATTTCGATGGGAAATTGTGCTGTCACTTAACAAGCAGTGGAACCCATTCCCGTGTGCTAACCGCATTTTCTGCGCGACGAAAAGCTTCGTGAGGCTTAGCGCAGATCAAAAGAGATATTCCGGAGAGCGAAATGGATTGCCCACGCTGCCAGAATCTGGAACAAGCCCTGCAGATCAGGCGAGCCGAATACTCCGAGGCTCTTGCCTCTGTGTACTATCGGGTCAACAGGAGATTAGCGGCGTATAAGAGTGTGGAGTTGGAGCGCGCAAGGAACGAACTTGAAGAGCACCGGCTTGCATGCGGCTTCGCAGTCAAGCAGCATGAGCCAGCGCCGATAAAGGCTCTGCCTTTCTTTGCACGGCAGGAAGAACTGCCAAGCGTTAGTGAACCCACTTTGATTGGCTGCCAACGTAGACGCGATCGACTTCAATCGCAACCGAGCCACTCATCGACGCATTGATCGAAGGTCCAAGGCTGAGTTCCGGGTGGATCACCGCTATCTGCCAATTACTGCTTTATCAACGTCTCCGCACGCCTCTGGCCTGAATGCCACCCTTCGGCGCCCTCCTTCGATTCCATGAAGGCCAAACCTTGAATCGAGTGACCCACACGCTGAACAGTTTATTTGGCCGCCTTTTCTTCGTGGTACTCCATCTCCGTGTTGATGGCCCAGATATTGTCCTTGGTGGTCACGCCATTCACGATGTTCTCAACAGCAGTCATGGCCGTCAGCATTGAGTGGTCCTGATTGTTGTATTTGTGCATGCCATTGCGGCCCACAAGAAAGAGATTCTCGAAACTGTCGGTGTATTGGCGAATCACGTCGAAATGGTCGTAGCTGCCGAAGTACGCCGGATAGGTCTTGGGAACATGGACCACGTGAACATCTTCAACATCTTCAGCCTTGAGGATGCCGATCTTGGCGATCTCGCCGATCGCAAACCTGGCCATCTCCTCGTCGGAGAGCTTCCAGAGTGGGTCGGTATCGTTGCAGAAGTATTCGAGGCTCATCCAGATCTTATCGGGGTTGGCAACCAGCCCGGGGCTCCAGTTATTGAAGATCTGTAGACGGCCGACTACCACCTCGGGCTCCTGAATGTAGATCCAGTTGTCCTTGAGCGGGCTGCCGTCCTTCTCGGTCACAGTGAGCTTGCTGGCAAGCAGGCCTACCGTGATGAAGTCGCGATACATGAGGCCTTCGGCGACCTCGGCGACCTCGGCGGGAACCGGCGTGGAGATTGCGCGAATCAGGTCGCGAACAGGCATGGTCGAGAAAAAATAGTCGCCCGCAAAACTGACGCGTTCGCCCGATTCATTGAGGCCTTCTACGGAGACGACCTTTGTTCCGTCCACATGAATGCGGTCGATGTGGATGCCCAGATGGATCTCGCCGCCGCCGGTACGGACAAGATCGGCAGCATGTTCCCAAAGCTGGCCAGGCCCGAACTTGGGATAGAGAAACTTCTCGATCAGCGAAGTCTCAGTCTCCTTCTGCGCGATACCGCCGGAGCTCTTCGAACTAAAGGCCTTCTTGAGGAAATGCGTCACCACACCCTTCAGCGAAAGTCCCTTGATGCGCTGCGCGCCCCATTCTGCGCTGATCTCGTGGCAAGGCACTCCCCAGACCTTTTCCGTATACGACTTGAAGAAGGTGAGGTAGAGTTGCTTGCCGAAGCGATTGATAATGAAATCCTCGAGCGAGTGTTCCTCGCGCTGAGGCAATAGAGCCGAGCGCATGTAACTGACACCGCAACGAACGGTGCGGACCAGTCCCATGTTCCTGAAGGTCGCCGCGGTCAGGCTGATGGGATAGTCGAAGAAGCGGCGCAGGAAATAGATGCGGCTCTTGCGCTTGCGGACCAGCATGACCAGGTCCCCGGTCGGAGGATCGGGAGTCAAGTTGGATGAAGGCATTTCGCGCTGCTGACCCTGATAGCGCAGGTCGCCCTCCTGGCTGGCGCCGGCTTCGACAGGCATCAGGTCCAACCACCAGCGCATGACTCGGTCCGACTTTGAGAAGAAGCGGTGGCCGCCGATGTCCATACGGTTGCCCTTGTAGCGGACAGTCCTCGAGATACCGCCAATCTCATGGCTTGATTCCAGCAGAATTGGCTTGATGCCCGAGCGCTTCTCGAGTTCGAATGCGGCGGTGAGCCCGGCCGGGCCTGCTCCGATGATGATCGCTGTGCCTTGCTTCATGTCGTTCAACAGGAACTCGATTCCACGTTTCGCGTTAGGGATTTCGTACGCAATCGTCGGTCAGCCGGATTGGCGTTCCCATATCGACGACTTCAAAGTCGGTTACCTTCAAATCCGCCAAATCGCGGGGGCTGAAGTCCATATCGGTGTATTTTGCCTTGGTGTCCGCGTCGTTTTGTGCGGTGAGGGCGATGTTGCCCCCGTCGGAGAGGAACATGCCGTACTTTTGCATGGCTCGCGCGACCACTTGCGCGGCGGGCGTCAGTTGCAACAGATCGTAAGAGGCCTTCAGGCGGAAACGTGCGCCCATCGGCGGAGCGGACACCGGCCCGCGAGGTGCGCCGGCGTGCGTGGCAGGATGCACAAAGACGTGCGCCCGAATCCTTGGATTGGGAAGAATGAAGCGGATGGCGTGATTGATGCTTCCCGTGGCGAGTTCGTCCGCGTTGAAGAGCAGAGGAGCGATCGGGAAGCCGGCGGCATCAGCGCTGGTGCATTGATCTCCGCGCCCAGACGGCGGATAGACGCGGTTGAGATCCCAGACGGCAACAAAGTTTGCGGTCAGAACATTTTCCGTTTTGTTGGCTTGGTAAGCTTCATAGAGTTTGCCATGGCCGCGGTCAACCACGATCAAGTGGCAATCGTCCTGATCGATATTGCACTGATAGCCCGTCTGCCCTTCGATGCCGCCCCCAACGGGAAGCGGAATGGTCGAGAACTGGTCGGAGTCAGGAGAGTCCGGCCCGGGGCCCTTGAAGGCAACGCGTGGAGTGGCGGCGTCTGCCTGCAACACTCGGAGACCGAAATCCACTTGCATCCTGTTGTTGTGACCCCATCCGCCGGCACCCGCGAGCCATGCGATCATGGTGGAGGACTGGGGATCGAGAGGCGTGCGACTCACATCCAGCGTCCAGACGGAGCCCTGGGGAAAGTAGGCCGCGGGCGCGGCGATGTGATCCAGCCTGGCCGCCCTCACCTTGACGATGTGGCTGTGAAGGCCGTAACCAGTCACAATCGCTCCGATTCCCAGCATTGAAATGAGCAGTTGTTTCTTGTGGTTCATAACGGCGCGGTGCTCCTCTCATCAATGCGAATCATTCAATAGGATTCTACATCCGGTCATTTCCGGCGGGTGTTGTGAAGGGATCGGAGAGAGCTGAATCCTCGGCTCCAGGCGTTGTGCTTCCCGCGGCAGGCACACTTAAGTTCCAGATACTCCAAAGTGGGCCGCGCGTGAAAAGGAATTCATAGAGCCCGACGACCGCAGCCGCATTGAGCACGAGCAGCGCACCGGCCGTAGCCGCGACACGACGCAGCAAGGGAATCCTGAAGCGCAGAGCGGCCATGGCGATGGTCCAGAAGAGGACCTGAACGGCACCGAACACCGCATAGACGAGCGAACCGCCCGAAAGCGCCAATGTAGAGACAAGAAGAAGAACAAGCAGGTAAGGCACGACCAGGCGCATGACCTTGTGCGAGACAAGCTGAAAGAGGACTGGATTCCGGGGAGTCAGCGTCCACGGTGCCAGACGGAAGAGCTGGAAGTTTCCCGCCAGCGTGCGCACCTTGCGATGAAATTCGTCTTCAATCTTCGCCGGCCAGGTGTCGTAGACATAAGCTCGCGGATCGAGGACTGACCGGTAGCCCTGGCGGATGATCGAGAGCGGCTGGAACATGTCATCGAGGATGATTCCGGCCGGCTGCGGCACAGCGAGTTCGCGGCGAATCGCGTAAAAGCCGCCATAGACGCCGACCGGGGAGCCGCAGATCGACTCACAGGTCCTGATCCACTCTTCATAGCGCCAATAGACTCCGCTGACAGCCGCGGCGGGGGCGTCGTGGCCTTCCTTGCGCAAAATCAGTTCGCCGGCCGCACAGCCGACCTTCGGGTCGGCGAAGTTGCCGACCAGTTGCTGAATCGCGCCGGGAGCGATCTCGGGCCGGATATCCACGAAGAGAATCACGTCAGCCGTGGCCATCGCCACACCGGCGTTGACTGCAACTGCCTTGCCACAGTGCTCATGCAGGATGATGGTTGTAAGACGCGGATGGTGCAGACGAGCCAGCAATTCCGGCGTACCGTCGGTTGAGCCATCCGATACGATGATGATCTCTTTGATGTTGGGATAGTCGAGGCCCAGCAGGTGCTTGATCTTGCGCGGGAGCAGCGGGGCGCCGTTATGCACCGCGAGCACGATGCTCACGCTGGGGGAGATCGGGTCCACTGTCCAGGGTCTTGGTCGGAGCCGCGCGAGCATCCAGATGATTGCGGGGTATCCTGCGTACGTGTAGAAGACACCGGCCATCGACAGCCAGAAGATGATTCTCACTGGGCGCCCCTCCGCAGGATGATCGTTTTGATGGTCTCAAACATGATGAGCAGATCGAGACCTATCGAATGATTCTTGACGTAGTAAAGATCGTATTCGAGCTTCCGCTTGGTCTCATCCAGGCTTGCGCCGTATCGATAGCGCACCTGCGCCCAACCCGTAATTCCTGGGCGAATCATGTGCCGCAGATCGTAGAAGGGAATCTCCTTGCTCAGCCACTCGACAAACTCCGGGCGCTCCGGACGGGGGCCGACGAAAGCCATGTCTCCGCGAAGGACGTTCCAGAGCTGCGGAATCTCGTCGAGCCGGGTGCTTCGCATCACCTTGCCAATCGAAGTGACACGCGGGTCGTCCTTGGTCGCCCATACCGCCCCGTTTTCTTCGGCATCCTGCCGCATGGTTCGGAACTTGTAAACGGCAAACAGACGCCCGCGCTGTCCGACTCGCGTCTGCGAGAAAAAAATGGGGCCCGGCGAAGAAAGCCGCACTGCGAGAATGATGAATGGCAGGAACGGCAGACAAATCACCAGCGCAACAAAGGATACTGCGAGGGAGAGCAAACGCTGGAAAAGTTGCTGCGACGGGCTCATCCGAAAGCCCTCGGTGAAGATGAGGGCGCTTGGATTGAGCCCGTCCAAAGGCAATTTGCCCGAAAGCCGCTCCATGAGTGCGCCGGAACTGTCAATGAGAACGCCGCGGAGGCGAAGGTCAAGCAGCTCTCGAACCGGCATCGAGTCGCGACGGTCTTCCATGGCAACGATGACGCGGTCGATGCTGGGCCTTGGTTTGCAGAAGGCGCGAAGGTCCGCGGCGAAGCGATCGAGCCGCCCATCGGCCGCGCTTTCATCTCTCCAGCCTACGATTTCCATTCCAGCATCGCGGTTGGTGCGCAGCAATTCGACCACGGTGCGAGCCCGCCCGCCGCAACCCAAGACATAGACTCGCTCGCGGAACATTGGAAGGGCAATGACCCTCTCATAGGCCCAACGCCAAAGGACAAGAAATATTGTAAGAACGGAAACGCCGGCAACCAGTACATCAGGACCTATGTCCAAATCAGGGAAACAATAGACAAGCCCCGCAAGAAAGAAGGATAGAACACCAAGAACGAGCAAGAGGCGAAAGTAAATTTCCCAGCCTTCCGAAATGCGCCGCGGCCCGTACAGATCGAAGTAATAAGTGAGAAGCAGGGTGAGGACGGTGATGCCTGATATCTTAAGCAAACCGTTCTCATAGATCAGGGCATTGGACAGAACGATAAAACCATCCGGCTCGATGAGGCAGAGGCACGCCGAGGCCAGCAAAAATGAGCCGCTCACGAGGAGCGCTTCAAAAAGGAGCAGCACCAGAGTCCGCGTCGGATAGTAAACGTTGAAGAGCCTGATCATGCCTGGCGCCGTTTATCCTTTCGCCCTTTTAATCCGCGGCCATCCTCCTGCTTGCCGTAATAGTAGTAAGACCCTTGGCCAGGGGCGTCCTCGACCGCATTCAGCACGAAGCCCAGAATGCGCGAGCTGCTGAAGGCGGCCTGCGCGCGCCGAGCAACATCGAAGGGAGTGGTTGCGGCACGGGCAACGAGCAACACTCCATCGGCTGCGCGGGCAAGGTCGATGGCATCGGCAAAGGCGAGCACCGGCGGGGAGTCGAGCAGTATCCAGTCGAAGTGCGGCGAGAGCGTCGCTACCAGTTCTTCGATACGGTGATTGGCGACGAGTTCCAAAGAGTTGTCGCCGCCCGTGCCGGCGGGGATAAATGTGAGATTCGGGATGTTGCGGACGCGGCCGGATTCAACAATGCTGGGGTTCTGGTTGCGCTGTAGGATCTCGCTCACCGACGCGTCCCCCGCCAGATACTCCGTGAGCCCGGGCAAGTTAGGCGCACCCAGGATGGTATGGAGCACGGGACGGCGCATATCGGCGTCGATGAGAAGCACCCTATTGCTCTTGTTGCGCGCCAGGCTCATGGCCAGATTAGCCGCGACAAAGGTTTTTCCTTCAGCGGGCATGCCGCTGCTAACTAGGATCGTCTTGAGCGGAGCCTGATCGCGAACCTGGTAGATCTGCGATCGGAGGCCGTGAAACTGCTCGATGCTTTCGCCGTTGTCTCCGAGCGTCGGAAGGGAGCTCATCGATGGAGTCCACGGCCGCAGAGCGATGTCTTCGAGGATGACATCGGCCTTGACCGGCGGCGGCTCCCCGGCGCCGGGCACAGCGAACGGCTCGGCAGTCTCCATGCCTTCGGGTTGTTCTTGGGTTCTCCGCTCCAGATCTGCCCTTCGAAGTGCATCGTAGATTCGGCTCATATTTCACGTTCTTTCTGTGAATCCGCGCTGGGCGTGACGGCGTTCGAGTTGCTCCCCCGCAGAGAGTGTTCCATCAATCCTTCCATTGCCGACGGTGAGATCGTGAACGGATGCAGGACGAGATCCAGTTCCAGGCCGACCGCCTCGACGATGTGCGCTGGGATCGGCTTGATCTGCTCTACATAAGCGCTGATCAAGGTATTTTCACAGATCAGATTGATGATGCGGGGAATTCCCTTCGAGTAGAGATGGACAAGCTCCGCCGCTTCGGGTAGGAATACCGGTTGGCTGGCTCCGGCGATGCGCAATCTCTCCGCGATGTAAGCCTGCGTCTCTTCGCCGGTCAGCGGCCGTGTCCTGCACCACAGCGAGACGCGCTGGCGAAGCTGGCGAACGCTGGGGTTGTGCAGCTTCTCTTCCAGCTCAGGCTGGCCGGAGAGAACGATCTGCACCAGTTTCTCCGATGATGTCTCCAGATTGGTCAGCAAGCGAATCTCCTCGAGAAGCTCCCAGGAGAGATTTTGCGCTTCATCGACCACGATGGCGCACAATTGATGGGCGCGGAAGCGCTCGATGAGCCAGCTATTGAGCTGCAAAAGCATACCGGATTTCGTCCGCGTATTGGGCGGAATGCCAAAGTCCGTGAGCACAAACTCAAAGAAGTCGAGCACGTCCAGGCATGGATTGAAGACAAAGGCCGTCGAAATGCGCCCTTTGGCGAATGTGTCCAGGACGGCACGGAGCAGTGTAGTCTTTCCCGTTCCAACTTCTCCCGTCATGACCACAAAGCCCTTGCGTGCAGCAATGCCGTATTGCAGGCAGGCAAGCGCCTCTCTGATCTGCGGCCGAAGGAAGAGAAACCGCGGGTCTGGACTAGCTCCGAAAGGAAGGGCGCGAAGGCCGAAGAAGGATTTGTACATGGCTATCCGCGCGCGCTTTCGATGGGTTTGGCCGTTCGAGAAAAGAATCTTCCTGACTTGGGCGCTGGGTCGGGGTGAGCCAGATCGTCGATGAGTGAGATGACCGCCAGCGTTGGCAGTTTGGTAAACGCCCAGATGTCGCGCTCATTGCGCAGGGACGTATCGCGATACTCGAACAGCGCGGCCAGTAGCAGGCCCAGAATCAGGCCCGATCCAAGGCCGCCGCAGGCGAAGACGAACCGGTTTGGAAAGGTCGGCGCGTCCGGAAGGTTGGGAGCATCCATCACGCGGAATTGCTCGCCTTGCTGGCGATGTTCAAGAGCGGTTGCCATGGATGATTCATTCATCTTGGTCAGCAGGGTGTTGTAGAACTGCAAGGCCGTGTCATGGTCGCGAGTGACCGCTTTGTACTCTTCCTCGATCACCGGGCTGGCCTCAATCCGCGCCTCGTAGGCGCGAATCTGCAGCTCGATCCGAGCCTGCTCCTGCTTGGCGTTGGCCAGGGCCTGCTGGCCCGCGCGAAGCTGAAGCTTGAGCTGCTGAATACGCGGCGGGTCGTGACGGTTGGCGGCGACCGCGTCCGTGACCGGCGCAGGCGCTGCTTCGGCCGGTGTGTGCGCAATCTCTGCCTTCAAATCGGCAATCTTGCGCGAAATTGCAACCACGTCGGGATAGTCGGGTGTGTAGAGAGCCTGTAGATTCTGTTTATCCTTAAGCAGATCTTTGAGCTGCTTCTTGCGCTCATCCTCCGGTGTGCCGGAGCCCGCTTCGGGGTCCTTCGTATCCTCCCCCTGCTGGGCGATTATTGCTTGCAGGAAAGTCTCCTCCTGCTGCAGGCGAGTCTCCGTCTGTGTTGTGGCGTTCAGCTGGGTTGTAAGCGCCTGAAGTGTGCTCTCGTTGGCGCTTCCCATGGCCAGGCTCATATCCCCGAGATGGATCGTCTGCCCCGGAAGCCTGCCGATATTCTTTTGCTCGAAGGCCGCGAGCCTGGCATCCTGTTCGTCGAGGTTTCTCTTGGCTTCGGCCAGTTGCTGCTTCAGAAAGTCGGTGGTGCCTTCGGCAGACTCCTCGCGCGCATTGAGATTCGCGCTGACGAAGAGTGACGTGATCTCGCCGCATACCTGCTGGGCTGTGTGCGCGTCCTTTGCCTTGAACGAAATAAAGAAGCCTGGCATTCCATGCGACTGCTCCGAGCGGATCGGATTGATCCCTATGGCCTTTCGCGTCAAATCGACGCGGTCGTCCATGGTGCTGTTTTTGCCGGAATAGAGATCGAATCTCTCGATGATCGGCTGAATGCGCGAGCGGCTCAGTATCTGTTCCTTCATCGACGCCAGGCGCGCGCCCAGATCTTCATCGACGACGGGCTTGACATAGTTTTCGGGCACCTTCTGCTGCTCGATGAGCACCAGGGTCTGCGACACATACTGCGGAGGCAGAATGTAGCTGATTCCGAGACCAATCCCCAGAAGAAGGACCGCGGAGATCAGAATCAGCCAGAATCGCCGCTTCAAAATCCCGGCGTAGTCCTCCATTGTCAGTTCGCGATGCCCAAGCATAGGCCTCCTTGATAGGTCACTTCTTGAGGTGCATTTCCTGCGGAGAGTATCCGATGCCGAAACCGACCACCTGGTATAGCCCGCTGAGGAGGTTCGTGGGTAAATTCAACACTGTAATCTGCATGCTGGACGACTGGGCGACTGCCGTATAGCTTGCGAATGCGTTCATATACCTGCCCAATCGCCTGGTGGCCTGCACACCGCCGAACTTTGAGTTGGAAAGTCCAGCGAAGTCGATTGGGAGTATCTGGGCGGCGATGAGCGAGGATGTGCGCATATACGAACCGGTCACTCCGACGCTCAGGCTTCTGCCAAAATCCCGGGAAAAGTTTGCGCTGAGGTTATCGATTTTTGCTCCGAGCATATATCCAGCGCCGCTGTTGGTTCCATGAAAGTAGCTCACGCCGGCCGTTTCGGACCGCAGTTGGAAATTGGCCGATGCGTTCAGGGATAGCATTGTCGAACCGGGCGAGGCTGGGCTTCCCGTACTCGATACTCCCGAACTGTCGATCCACTCCGGCCCCGCGGAGACGCTTGTAGTGAATTGCCGGTTCCACTGGCGGCGATAGACGAAGAGCAAGGAGTTGGTTCCGAGAGCAAGATCTGTGCCGCTGAACGAGTAACGGGAATAGGAATACTCCCCTGAAATCGAGTTGAGCGCGTCCAGGCGGCGGGTGGCGCCGGCGTGGGCCATCAGCGTATCCGAATCCTGGCCGTTATTGTCGATAAAGCGGATTTGCCCCGAAGAGCCGCCAATGTCGAGAGACCACGCATAGCTAAGTCTACCTTGGACCCCTATCGCCGCGATGTTGTTGAGCGTGCGGGTATCCAGAGACAGGATCGTCTGCACTGGCACGGAGGTCGAGCCGGACCCGCCGATCGGTTCCCCTGTACCCGGGATTCCCGAGAAGCCGGTGGTCGGCGTCTGGTAAGAGTAGATGACGTTGTCGCTGACCGTGAGGCTGCCCGCACGCCCAACAATGCCCTGCGACAGCGAAAGATGCTGGAAGACATTTCGCGCCGAAGACGAGTTGGCCCAGTCCCAGCCGTAGCCGCCGCCATATTGCATGCCGAACGGCAGGCGCTTGCCGGTATTCTCGTAGCTCGCATCTCCAGAGGCGAAACTCCACGGTTGGCCATCCTGCCCGGCGCCGAACTGCGCGGTTTGCGAGTAGCGCAGGTCGTAGTTCAGCGTACCGCTGACCGGCAGCCCGGCGGGGCCTGTGGCTGCGGGAACGACTTGAGCTCTAGCCGCGGCACTGGCAATGAACAGAATCGCCAAAATTGTGTGACTCGCTTTCATTTGGGCAGCCTTAGAGCCTGTTATGAACCTTCGCGTGGGCGGCGTTGCGGACGAAAATCGCGCCAGACGAGGCGGAATCCGAAGGCTGTGGCGGGTCCACAGTCGAGGATGACAACGAAGGATGGCGCGATTTGCGCCGCAACCCGAAGGGCTGGGGCCAGTTTTCCTCATTTCTTCGTCACTCGTCGCTCGAAGATAGTCCATATCCGTCGCTCCTCGCTCCTTGAACCGAGAAAAATTGGCTCCCAGCGCCGCCCGCGGGAAAGTTCATAACAGGCTCTACGGAACGACAATTGTATCGCCCGGATTCAGAGTGAGGTTGAGCGATCCATCGCCCTTCAACGCTTGCTTGTATTGAACGGGAATCTTCTCCTGTTTTCCGCCGGTGTTGCGCAGGATGTAGATCCTCTTCGAGTTGGCAAACGGCGTGAGTCCGCCGCCAGTGGCAATGGCCTGGAGCAAGGTCATGCCGGGAGTCATGAGAACCGGGCCTGGCTTGGCTAATTCGCCCATCAGATACACAATCTTGCTGTTGTTTTGGTTCAAAACGACTGTGACATTCGGGTCCTGTACGTACTTCCTGAGCTTGGCAGCAATCTCGCTCGCCAACTGCAGCGGCGTTTTCCCGGAGGCTTTGACATCGCCCAGAAGCGACATCGAGATCATGCCGTCCGGCCGCACAAGCAAGCTGCCCGAGAGGGTCGGCTCTTTGAATACGGTAACGGCAATCAGATCGGATGGACCGATCACATAGCTGTCTGCCGGAGCCTTGGCCGTGTCCGGCGCGGCTGGTTCCGGCGCGGTTGGCGCGGCAGTCTCCGGCAGATCCGGTCGATCAACGGGCGCCTTGTCTTGAGCCTGGCAGAAAAGCGCCGAAGAAAGAAGTACCGCAATGAGGAGGCTTCCCGGTTTCATCGTGCGACTCCATTTCTATTCAACGAAGATTGGTTTTCAGATTCGATCTGTTTGAGCTTGTAGAGCAGGGCTTTGTAGCTGATTCCCAGGTCGGCCGCGGCGCGTTTCCGGTTGCCGCCGGTCGAAATCAGAACCTCTGAGATCAACTGGCGTTCAATCCGGATGGATGAGGCTCGCGTGGCTTCCTTCAGCAAGAGATGCCTGCGATTTCCGTTCCCCGCCCCCGAGGACGCCGCCGCCTTGATTGCGGCAAGAGAGATTGCCTGGTCTCCGATGGCGACGAAGGTCTTGATTGCGGTCTGAAGTTCAGAGAGATTGTTGGGCCAGGTGTGCTCCATGAGATGTTCAACAATCTCTTTGCAGAGGATCGGCTTGGGGCGGTCAAACTGCTTGGAGTACCGCGTCAAGAGCTCATCGGCGATCGAGGGGATCTCGGATTTCCTCGTCCGCAGCGGAGGAACCCGTAGCGTAACGGCCGAAAGAAAGTAGTAGAAATCCTCTCTCATGCGCCAGGACTTCACCTCTTCGTGAAGCTCGCGGGCGGAGCCACAAAGCAGACGGCAGGTCTGCGCCTGCTCCGAGCGAAAATAGGTGTTGACGATGAGTTCTTGTAGGGAAAGGCTAAGATCCGTTATTTCAATCAGATAAACAGTTCCGTTTTCTGAAAGAGCTTCCCGCAGGACTTCTGCATTGGTGTCGCTGCAGCGGATCTCTTTGAACGCGCCGCGGAAGGGATTCGAATGCGCATGGATCTGCGCGGCGATGGTTCGCTTCCCGACGCCATGCTCGCCCAGGATCAGGACCGGACATTCGCTCTCCGCAATCCGTGCAATCGCGCGCTGAATCCGCGCTTCAATCGGAAGAGCCGATTTAGCCTGCCGTTTAGCATTTTGGATGGTTGCTATGCTTGCCATAATGAGAGCTTGGTCCACCCTTTCTTTAGCAATGCAGCTTCCAAAGCCCTGGGCAGGACGAGAAGGAGGCTTTTTAAGTAATAGATGCGCATTGGGTCGCGCTTCCTCGAAGAATGTCTAGAAATAGAGCAGAATAATTCCCTCCCAGTAGGAAGAATTGTACCATCGAGGTTCCTGAAAAGTGGAAAGCATTTTCCATAGATACCGGAAGACCGCTTCCTAATAGAAGGAAACCTCATGGGCAATCGCTGTGATTGAAGCGCTTCACTTTCGGCACCTCGATTGCTAGTGTAGAGTGGTACGGATCAATATGCGCGAACAATCCATCACCGGGAAACTGGCCCAGGACCTCTCGGCTCCAGCGGCTCCCCTGGGCTCTTGGCTCTCCCGCAACGGTCAATTGGCATTGGGATCGGTGACGATCTGTCTGCTGGTGGCAGCGATCTATTGCCATGTGCTGGGGAAGCTGGTGACCGACTGGTGGCAGATACCCGATTTCTCTCACGGCTTCCTGGTGCCTGTCTTCGCGGCCTATCTGGTTTGGGAGAAAAGAAGCGTCCTTCTCGGTACGAAGATCGCTCCTGCGTGGAGCGGAATTGCCGTGATGGCTCTGGGACTTGCCGTTCTGTTTCTGGGGGTCTACGGATCCGAGCTCTTCCTCTCGCGGGTTTCGCTGCTAATCCTGCTGGCCGGCCTGGTGCTTTGCTTTGGCGGAAGACACCTTTTGAAGGAGTTGCGCTTCGCCTTGCTGGTTCTTTTGCTGGCGATTCCGATTCCGGCCATCGTCTTCAATCAGATCACTTTCCCGCTGCAATTGTTGGCTTCGACACTTGCCAGCTATCTTCTTCAGTTATTTACGGTGCCGGTTCTGCGGGAGGGCAATGTGATCGTGCTCCCGGCGATGAAGCTCGAGGTCGCGGAGGCCTGCAGCGGCATCCGCTCCCTGATGAGCCTGTTCACGCTGGCAGTCTTTTATGGATACTTTATGGAGAAGTCCGTCTGGCGGAGGGTAGCGCTCGTCCTGGCCAGCATTCCGATCGCGATTGCGGCCAATGCGCTGCGCATTCTAGGCACCGGATTGTGCGTACAATATTGGGACCCCGACAAGGCTCTCGGTTTCTTTCACGAGTTTTCCGGCTGGGTCATCTTCCTGGTTTCACTTGCGTGCCTGTATCTCGTCCATCGCACCATGCTTCTATTCCCAGCCAAAAGGCGGCAGACATGAAGAGCCTTCGTTTCTGGACCGCGGCGCTGCTGCTAGCGGGAACAGTGCTGCTGCTGCATGCGCGCCCCGATACAGACCGCAATCCCCCCAGCGAGTCCTTGTCGCAGTTCCCGAGCAGGATCGGCGGATGGTCTGGGAGCGATCGGCCAATCGACCAGGAGACGCTCGATGTTCTCGGGGCTGGAGAGTTTCTTTCGCGTGCCTACACCCAGGACCCGCAAACATTGCCGATCGGTCTCTTCATCGGTTACTTCCCAACCCAAAGGACTGGCCAGACAATTCATTCGCCAAAGCACTGCCTGCCTGGCGCCGGCTGGGTCTTCGAGTCCTCGAAAATCGTCGATTTAACCGATGTTACCGGCAAACCGCACCGGATAGGCGAGTACATTATTGCCGACGGTGAAGCAAGGCAGTTCGTTATCTACTGGTACCAGGCGCACGGGCGCAGCGTGGCAAATGAATACATGGCGAAGATTCACATGGTCGTCGACGCAATACGGATGAATCGGACGGATGGGGCGTTGGTCCGGGTGATCACGCCGATCTCTCCCAGCGAAGGGATAGAAGCGGCAAGAACGCGCGCCGAGGCTTTCACCGTGCAGCTTGCTCCCGCGCTGCCGCGATTTATCCCTGATTGAACGGGCGGGGATCGGCATTGTGTGGCTCAGTCAATCGATTCTGGTCGCACCCGTTCGAGAGACAGCTTGAAAGGATGGAAGACAAGTGAAAAGCAGATTTAAGGCATTTCTATCTGGCTTCGATGGCGCGTGGAGACCTCGGAATCGTCGTGCGGCTTTTGGGGCAGTTATGCTCTTTGTATCGCTCGCTCTCGTGTCCGGGTGCTTCCGCGATCCAAACGTGCGCAAGCATAAATATCTGGAAAGCGGACAGAAGTATAGCGCCCAGGGCAAGGACAGGGAAGCCGCCATTCAGTTTTCCAACGCCTTGAAGATCGACAAGAATTTTGCCGATGCGCACTATGCCTTGGCGCAGACTTATCTCCACATGGGTGGATTGAGCGCCGCTTACGGCGAACTCAAAAAGACCGTGGATCTGCAGCCGGCAAACTACAAGGCGCGAATCGATCTCGGAAACATGCTCCTTGCCGGTGGCAAGATCGACGACGCGCAAGCCCAGGCCACCGCGGTCATGGCGGCCGAGCCAAACAACGCCGATGTTCACGCGTTGCTTTCCCGGATAGCTTCCAGGCGGGGACAAAAGGACCTGGCTCTGACCGAGATCCATCGCGCGCTTGAACTTTCTCCAAATGAATCGAAGCTTCATGAAACCCTCGCGTTGCTCGAAGTAGGTGATCCAGCTCAGATCTCTTCCGTCGAAGACGAATTGAAGAAATCGGTCGCACTCGACTCCAAGTCTGTCAGCGCAAAACTGCTGCTTGCAGCCTTTTATGTCAAGAACAACCGTTGGCAAGAGGCCGAGCAGGTCTGCTGGAGCGCCGTCGCCACCGATCCAAAGAATCTCAGCGCGCGAGAGACCCTGTTTCAGGTTGTTCTGAAGCAGGGCGATCAGGCGAGGGCGGAGCAAGTGCTTCGTCAGGCTTCAAACGATCTCGCCGAAAGCCCGCAAGGAGTGCGACTGCTGGCTGACTATTACGTAGGGTCGGGACAGATCGACAAAGCCAAGGCGGAGTTTGTCAGCCTTGCTCAAAAGTACCCCAAGAATTTATCGGTGCAGGAGGGATACGTCAGGGTTCTTCTTCGGCTCAAAGACTATGCAACTGCTCAGACGGTGGTAACCGGGCTGATGAAGAATAACGGCAAGGATCCTCAGGTCGCTGCGCTGAACGGAATTGTGCTGCTCAATAACGGCAAGCTGACCGACGCGATCAATGCTCTGCAGACTGCTGCCAATGATGCCCCCAAGGACGCTTTCATTCAGTACTGGCTGGGCAAGGCCGCGCTTGCCAAAGGCGATAGCGGCTTGGCCGAAAAGAGTTTTCGTCAGGCGGTACAATTGAATCCGCCGAACCTGGATTCACAGGAGGAACTTGCGCGCATTGCCGGTCAGCGCGGCGACATAAGCCTGCTATCCGAAGTGGCGGAAAAGACCATTGCCACCGCCCCGCACTTCCCCGGCGGCTACGTCTGGCGAGCGACGGTTGAGTTGGCGCGCAACTCACAGGACAAGGCCGAGGCCGACCTGAAAACCGCAATGAGCGATGCCCCGCAAAGCCCACAGGCTTATTTGATGCTCGGCGAACTTCGCTTCATGCAAAAGCGCTATCCAGACGGAGCGGCGATGCTGGAGCAGGCTTTGCAGAACGACCCAAATTCCGTTCCGGCCTTGCGCGGGCTGGTGGGATACGACCTGAACAGGAAGCAACCGGCACAGGCCTTGGCTCGACTGAACGCGCAAATCGCGAAGAGTCCAAAGAACAGCGGATTCTACGATCTGCTCGCTCAGTTCCAGATTCAGAACAAGAACTTCGATCAGGCAGCCGTTGCGGCCCAGAAAGCCATGGACGTGAATCCCGATGACGGCGAGGCCGTTTCGATTTACGCGGAGCTTCAGACCAAGAACGGACAGGCAGCCAAGGCGATCGGCGCTTGGGAGCAATGGACGAAGACTCATCCCGGCAATGCCGGCGGATTAGCCATTCTCGGGACTCTGGAGGAATCGCGCGGAGACACGCGGAAGGCTGAAGACTACTACAGGAAATCTCTGCAATTCGAACCCGAGCAGTCTGTGGCATCCAACAATCTCGCTTACTTGATGCTGCAGAATGGAGAAAACATCGACGTAGCCTTGACGCTGGCTCAAACAGCGCGCCGGGCCTCGCCTAACTCACCCGACTCCGCGGATACTCTGGCGTGGGCTTACTATCACAAGGGAACCTACGGATTCGCCCGCGATCTTTTGGAAGACGCAATCAAGATCGATCCGAACAGCGCGGCGATGCAGTATCACCTGGGGATGGTGTACAGCAAGCTACAGGATAAAAGCAGCGCGGCGGCTCATCTCAAGAAGGCAATTTCCCTGGCGCCGGATTCGCCGGCGGCAAAGGACGCTCGCGCCGCGCTGCAAGGATTAAGTTAGATGCCAACGATCCTCTTGATGACAGCCGGCGGCGCGCAAACTGCTGCCGGCTCACAATCCTCGGATTGATCTGCAAAGGCGAATGGTCTAATCATGCTCTCTGATTCAGAGTTCATATCCAGATGACAAACACCAAGACCATCGCGCGCAACACAGGTTGGTTCAGCGTTGAAAACGTGATTAACGCCGTTGTTGCGTTTACCACTTCGATTGCAATTAACCGCTATTTAGGTCCGGAGAAGAACAGTTATCTCATTTCTGTCTCTTACATCGCCAACTTGGTCAGCAGCCTCGGTGGAATGGGTATTCCCGCAACCACGCGGAAATACATGGCCGAGTTTATTGGCATGGGCGACCGCGGCACTGCGCGCTACATTTATCTCCGCACCCTGCTGTTACAGACGGGGCTGGCGACGATTGCAACCTGCGGATTCCTCTACTGGGTGCTGGGCGACGCCAAGGGGGAATACAAATTAGCCACGGCTCTGTTGGCGCTGAGTATCTGGCCTGCGATGATCAACTTCATCTCGGCTCAGGCCAATACCGCAGCCGAAGATTTTTCGAAGAATCTGCCGGGCTCCATCGCCGCAGCACTGACCTACTTCATTGCAATTGCGGCAACGGTAGTGCTTCATTGGGGCGTCGTCGGCGTCGGCGTGTCGCTGCTCTTGATGCGCTCCGTCGATTTTCTGGTGCGCTTCTTTCCCACCATCAAGCGAGTGCTGGCGTGGGAGGCAACCGATGCTCACCCCCCGGGATTACGCCGGCGCATGACGCCGTTTGCCCTGCAGGCCGTTGGCAGCATGTTTGTGGCGCAGATCGTCTGGGGCCGCTCGGAGATCCTCCTGCTGATGAAACTCTGCCCCGATGTCAGGCAGGTGTCGTACTATTCAGTCGCGTTCAGCATGGCCGAACAGTTGCTTCTGGCCGCGACCATCTTCGGAACAGCAGCCGGGGCCACGATCTTTGCTCAGTACGGGCGCGATAAATCCAGGCTTTCGGATATTACGGCATCCACCTTTCGATACATCGCGATGATCTCGATTCCGCTGCACGTCATCGCTGCATCGCTCGCGGTTCCTGCGTTGCTGTTTTTCTACGGCCACAAGTTCCAGGGCGCCACGATGGTTGTAGCGCTGGCCCCTCTACTGTGCATGTTCAAGGCCTTTCTCTCTCCTGCGCAGAGCCTCCTGGAGAGTTCGGAACGGCAGCGCTATGTGATCGCCGCGACCGTTCTAGCCGGGATAGTCGATATTGGCGTAGCATGGTATTTAATTCCAGCACATGGCGCAGTGGGTGCATGCATCGGCAATGGTGCTGCACAGTTGATGGCCGTTGGAATGATGTGGGCGATTGGCATATATGTCTACAAGGTGAGGCTTCCTTGGACGCTGGTGGGAAAGGTCGCCTTTTGCAGCGTGCTGGCATCGTTGACGGCGCATTTCATTGCCATGCGGCTGGCTCCGATCTGGGGAATTCTGGCAGGGGGAAGCGCCGCAATGCTTGTTCTTTTCGGACTCTTCTATCTGATGCGCGTACTGGAACCGGAAGACCACAGCCGTTTCAAGCTCCTGATCAGTATGCTGCCGAAGTCAATCGCGGAACCAATGGAAACAGTTTTAACCCTGTTGATTCGCATGGAACCCAGGAGAGTGAATCCGACCAACGTCTAATGATGTAACGACAGCGCCGGCACACGACGCGGCTGAAGAGGGGCTGGAGAGGGCTATCACCTTTGGAAACTTGTTGAAAGAATCCGGCTTTGTATCAGGGCTCGACTTCAGTCGTGTTGCATATGCCGCAAAATCAACGCGGGATTTAGCTCCTTGCGTCGAAACTCGGCTTGGAGTTAGTTTTTCAACAAATTTTCAAATCGGGAGTTTCAAACGGATGCGCATCTTGTTTGCTACCAGTTCTGCATACTTGCCCCAGGGCGTAAGGGGTTCGGAGGTATCGACCCATTCACTTGCTACGACCCTCAAGAAGAGAGGCTTTCAGGTGGGTGCCTTGGCAGGGCTTCTGGCCGGTGACCGGCATTGGCTCAGAAATCGTGTTGCCTCGAAACTGCGCGGTACGGATGTTTACACGATGGATAAGTTCTGCGGATACCCCGTTTTCAGGGGTTGGGGGATGTCAGATATTCCCGCCGTGGTCGACAAATTCAAGCCGGATATCGTCCTACTGCAAACCTGCCCTCTTCGACTCTACTCTGATCTTTTTGCCAGCCTTGGAGTTCCCGTCGTCCTTTGCATCCGCGACGCCACTTTTTGGGGAGGGAACTTGATCGCACTCCCATTCCTTCGCTACATCGCCAATTCCGGGTTCATCGCCAGCAGGCTGTACAGGGACTTTGGAATCGAGGCTGAGGTCATTACGCCGCTCGTTTTGCCTGACCAGTACCGGGTGCATTCCACCCGGGAAAGCGTCCTGTTCGTGAATCCGGTGGAGGAGAAGGGCGTGGAGATTGCGCTGCGTTTGGCTGAAGAGCGGCCGGATATTCCGTTCGACTTCGTCGAGTGCTGGGAACGGAACTCATTGGCTCGCTACAGCGCAAGGGTTAGCCGGGCAAAGAACATTCGTTGGCACAAGTCCCAGCTTGACGTCAGGAACTTCTATGGTAGGGCGAAGTTGCTTCTGATGCCGAGCCAATGGGAAGAGGCGTGGGGACGCTGTGCAACGGAAGCGCAGTTAAATGCAATCCCGGTGCTTGCATCTCGGATTGGTGGCTTGCCTGAGTCCGTCGGCTCCGGCGGCATGCTTGTCGAGCCGAAAGCACCTCTCGAGACATGGCTTGTGGCGCTATCTAGGATGTGGGATGACAAGCAGCAGTATGAGGTTTATGCGCAAGAGGCTCTGAAGTATTCCCAGCGCCCGCAAATCCGGCCGGACCTGATCATGGACCGCCTGGTCCAGTTGATCACGGAACACTCTGAGCACGGGCACCGTGTAACTGAAGCACGGTATTGAAGATCAGGCACGGCACTGACCTATGACTGGCAGGACATTCTTGCCCGGTCTACTCGCAATCACTCAAGTCACCTGGCTCTTAAGTTGTCGACGGAGAAATGCCTACTGGATTGAACGATGACTCCGTGCCGAATCGCTGACACGGAGAGGCGTACCATGTTCCCGGAGAACATTTCACTATCCGTATCGTCCAGGAGCGATGTCGCCATAAGAATTCACCTCCTCGAGAAGAGAGGCTTTGGAAATCAGATGTTTCAGTACGCTGTCGGCTGTTCTTCGCCGGGAAGTATGGAGCGAGCGCCATAAGGTTATTCGAAAGCCGAAGAGCATGCCGCCTCCGTCAAGTTCCTCAACATAATGATCATGCTGGTTCCTGAGGACCGCGGCTGCGTCATGTAATTGACCGAGATGATGGCGAAGCAAATTATCGGGCCCGCGCGCAAGCTTCCGCCAATGTTGGAACCGCCTTGAGTCTGGCACCGCAGTCAGAGCCAAAAGATCCTGATTACCTGAGAAGGAAGGCGGTTGAATGTGAGCGGCATATGTGGCGCGGAAGAGTCATTCTCGGGCTCACCCTCGAATGACTGCGCTAATTCCGTTCGTCGGGCTTTCAAAAAGAAGTCTGCATGAACTATATTTCAATAAGACGGAGCCAGATGCGCATTGCAATCATTTCGGACCTTACCAGATGGAGTTGGGCCGGGTGTGAGGAGTTATGGGCTGCCGTGGCCAAGAGAGCCTTGCGGGACGGCCATAAGGTTGCGTTTTTTCAAATCCGAGAGAATATGGCACCTGAGAAGATCCAACCGCTCTTGGAGATGGGGCTTGAGTTGATTTTGCCAAGCGCAGGCGCCAGAATTGTGGATGGAGTGAGGAGGCAAGTCAGCTGGAGATTGGGATCCCTTGCTGCGTCTTGGCTTCCGTCTTTCCTGAGACTTCGTAAGTTTGCTCCCGATGTAATACTCCTCACCGCGGGGGAAGCGATGCCCGAGTCTGAATTTCTCAACGATTTAGGAAGATCCGGGGCCTTAACTTTCCCATACGTTCTTATTTGCCATAACAGCCATCTATTTGGGAAGCCCAACGAAAGACAGGCTCAAGAAAACGCAACTCGCTACTATCAAGGGGCGCGTCGCGTGCTTTTTGTATCAGAACGCACATACAAAGAGACAGAGCATTTATTGGCAGCTAAGCTGGCGAACGTCAGTATCGTTCGGAATCCGGTCAATCTGAGCGACACAAGTCTCTTACCAATGCCTGCCGGATCTACAGTTCGAATAGCATCGTTAGGGAGGTTGGCGTTACCCGCCAAAGGACTCGACATTTTGCTGGCGGCATTGGGATCGTTGCAATTCAAAGATCGGGATTGGCAGTTATCAATTTATGGCGACGGTCCGCATTCGCGGCACCTCAAGCTCCTCGGGGAACACTATCGGATAACAGAACGAGTTGCTTTCATGGCGTATGCGCCCGACGTTCGAGCGATATGGGCAGAAAACCACCTTCTCGCACTCCCCTCTCGCAATGAAAGCGCTCCCCTCGTTCTTGTTGAAGCAATGCTGTGCGGCCGTCCGAGCGTGGCCAACAACGTGGGTGGCATTCGAGAATGGATAAACGAGCCAGACACAGGATTCATATCGGAAGGGATTGACATCGATAGTTTCGAGTCAGCGCTTGACCGAGCATGGTCTGCTCGAAGCGAATGGGGCGCCATGGGCCTTCGCGCGCGCGAAAAGGCTTTGCATATGCTTGATCCAGACCCTGGAGGTACGGTGCTAAAAATACTACTTGCGGTAGTGGCGGAGAGCCGCTTTGGCATTCAAACTGACTTGCAGGGGGCTTATCATGCCTGAACGAACCGACACTCAATCTGTTCCCCGTTCCGACTTCCAAGTGGTCGTAACGGGCACTCCCTATGGCGACTCGTTTTATCTCAAACAGCAGGACGGATCATCTCGTTCCGCAGAGTGTTTGGTGCCCATCGTCCTGTCCCTCCTGACTATTAAGAGCGTAATTGACGTCGGATGCGGGGTTGGAACATGGTCGGAGCAGTTTCTGGAACGTGGCGTTGAAGACGTATTGAGTATTGACGGGGAATATGTCAATCGGCACCTCTTGAGAATCCCGAAGAGCTGCTTTCTTGCTCGCGATTTGAATCAACCGATTCACATGGACCGGCGCTTCGACCTCGCAGTGTGCCTAGAGGTAGCCGAGCACCTCAAGGAGTCGCGGGCTGATGGGTTGGTGGACGAATTGACGAAGCTGGCGAATGTGGTTCTGTTCTCAGCGGCAATTCCTGGGCAAGGTGGAACCGATCATGTCAACGAGCAGTACCTAAGCTATTGGGTTTCGCTCTTCGCGGCAAAGGGTTATGTAATGCTGGACGTGCTCAGGCCGAGAATCTGGAATGATTCTAGGTGTGACTGGGTTTATCGGCAGAATGCTGTTCTCTTTTCCGCTAAGAGAAATCAAATCGTGTCGGAACTGCAAGTACTATCCGGTGTGGATTATATTCATCCATATCAATATAACGAGATTCTAGGAAGATTGAATATACCAACCCTCGGTTACCTTTTGATGTCACTTCCTGGAGCTCTCAAGAGATCGCTCCAGATGCGATGGCGGCGCGTCTTCGCACGCTAACGTCAGTGTTCGCGTGCTTCAAGCCTACCAACCTGATCCTGCTCGTTCATAGGCTGCTTAACCGAGGAACTCCTCCGTGAGGAGTCGACCCCGAGGTCGAAGAAAGTTAGATCCGAGTCTATACGTTACCTCTGAAGTGACTGCTATTGCCGAAGTGATTCATTTTCGTTTGGGAAATAACCTGCGATAGGTTGGGTATAGCAAAACCTTCAGCAGATAGACACCGGTCCGAACAGTCAGGCGCCAGTCACAGAGATCGAAATCGAAAAACTCCGGAGACCTATACGTCCGGGCGATGCCGCCCCAGGTGGTCAGCCCCGCTTCGAGGTAACTGCGGAAACAATTCACGTCACGACTGAGAACAATGTGATGGAAATTCCGCCCATTCCATCCTACGGGCGCGACCGATTCTCCTATCAGGTCCTGGTAATGCAGCCAGCCCAGGTCAACGCCTGCGTAAGGCGCCGCATCCGCGGTGACACTGTATCGCGGGTTCGCTTCAATCAACTTGACGCGCCCGTCCCGGCTGTCCCGCTTCAGTTCCAGTTCGCAAAGGCCCTCATATCCAATTGATCGGAAGAAGTTATCGCAGAGCGCATCGATTTCCGGATCGCTGAATGGCTCCACAACACTTGCTGATCCAAAATAAATAGGCGTAGTTCGGAGCTCGCGAACAAGGCACGATCCAAGGCGTCTGCCGCCTTGCCCGTAACATGAGAGATAGACCATTTTGGCGTCATCGGGCCCTTCGATGATTTCCTGCAAGACTACCGCAGGAGTTACACTCTCTACCGTGCGGTAACTCTCTTCCAGCGCAGTCGTAGAAGATGCCAGAGATATCTTCTGATTCAACAGGGGATGCCCGGCCGGTAACTTCTCCCACTCCCGAAAATGCACAGGTTTCATCAGACAGGGAAACTGCGCCTCGCTCGCAAAGCTGCGCAACTGCTCGACGGATTCAATAAACCTTGTTTTGGGAACCGGCAACCCGTTAAGATCCGCAATTTCGTACTGCCGTTTCTTGGTAGCCAGAAGTGCTTGCGTGACGACTGAAGCAGGTCGAAAGATATAGTGCGGCTCCAGCGCGGCGGCGTGATCGGCGATGGCAGTGACAAACTGGTCTGCGCTGGGAATCAAGACCGGCTTGCGTCCAATGCTCTTAGCCAGTGCAATCATGTACCGCTCCCACTCTGCCGGTTGAGTGTCTGGATTGGGACAAAGATAGGCCTTCCCGTAGACTGTCTTGAATCCCGGCTGGGAATCGTCGCAGTCAATACAGCAGGTTTCGACTTTGCGACGAACCAGGTTCCTCATCAGCACAACGCCCGTTTGATAAGCACCTGCCACAACTACGGGCGGCCGGTCGATGCGCGATTGTTTGCTCATAGAGATTGCTCCGACACCTTCATAACATACCCCGAGGCCTTTCCGACCTTGAGTTCCGGCAATCCTTCAATTCGGATATGCGCCAATTCCACTCTGGCACCCAAATCAGGGCCAGAACTTGCCTGTGGCATTACAGACAGCCGTTCGAACCCGGAAGCGGTCCCGGTTTTGATTTTCTATGCCGATTCGCTTCACGTCGTAAGGGGAAGTCTTCCCTTGCAAGTTAGTGCCCCCATAAAACGAAAAGGCAGCGCGGTAACCCGTGTCTCGCGCCGCGCTCTGTGTCTGATCGGTGAAGCTACTGCTGCCACCGACTGGATAGGCTAGAACATCGATTTCGGTGCCAAGCTGTTCCTTCAGGATCGTTCGGGAAGTGGAAAGCTCTTGGAGTTGTTTGCCCGGCTCTAATTGGCTAAGCACATGATGGGAATCTGTGTGGGAGCCGATGGCCATCCCGCCTCTGCTCATCTCCCGGGCCTCGTCCCAACTCAAAAAGCGCCGCACCGTCTTGGGAGGATCTTCGCCCCCAGCCCGTTCCGCTAACTCCAGAATGAATCGTGCAGGGTCCGAATTCGCGGGACTCTTATAGGACCGAAGGACGGCGCGCAGGCTCTGCGCCAAGCCGTTCTCATCGATATCGACGGCCAAATCGGTGGGATAACTCAGCGAAAAGCGGCGCCTTCGCGCAGTCTTCACGAGATAGGCGATGTGATCCCACCACGGAACATGACACGACCCAACCATGCTCGTGGCGAGAAAGAAAACCCCCTGCGCGCCATGCGAACGGAGGATGGGAAAAGCGGTGTTGTAGTTATCCAGATAGCCGTCGTCGAATGTGATCAACACACGGCAGCGGCTCTTCTTCTCTTTGTTCGTGCCGTCGACAAAGGACAATGCCTCATCGAGAGTCAGTAGCGAAACGTGATGCTTTAAGCAGGAGATCTGATCGTCGAACTGATCGGCGGTTGCCGAGAAAACGCCGGGATCGAAGAGATCGTCATCAGGGTTACCGATGCGATGATAGTTCAAGACCAGGAGGGAATCGCGCGCCGGGATTTGCGCGAGCAAGAAAGACGCGCCACTCCAGAGCAATCCGCGCGCCAGCAAGTTGCGCTTTCCACCGAAGCTCAAACTGCCTGTCATTCTAACTCAATCATAGCAGTGTACCTCTGCTTGAAACTCGCAATCTATGCCGCGTCAGGGAAGGTCTATGTGCGATTCGCAGTTCTTGCACGAGCTATAAACTCTCGTACCTTGGCGGGATCCTTGCGGCCTGGCGCGGCCTCGACGCCGGAGACCACATCCACGCCCCAAGGGCTCAGTGCAGCGATGGCTGCGGCCACATTGTCGGGGCTCAACCCACCCGCGGCTACCAGCTTGAGTCTTCCAGTATCTCCGAAAACACTCTTGCGCGCCTCTGGCCAATCAAAAGTCACGCCGGTGCCGCCGACGGCTGTCGCCGTGCGCGAATCTACGAGCACAGCGTCAATGTGTGGGTTCCGGGCGTGCTCGGCAATCTGCGTTGAGTGTTGCCCGCTCGCTGCTGCGTTGAAGTGAATCACGCGCAGAATTTGCACCTCCGGTCCAAGACGTTCGCGAAGTCTTGCCGGCAGCTCCGGTTCCGCATCGAAGTGCAGTTGAACGCCGGTCAAGCTGCAAGCGCGAACCGTTGACACGATCTCCTGCAACGCGGCATCGACAAAGACGCCTACCTTATCTACGGTTGCGGGCAGTTGCGAGGTAATCGCGGCCACCTCGGCCGTCGTCACCCGGCGCGGACTGGGCGCAAAGACAAACCCCACCGCGTCGGCCCCAGCCTCGACTGCCAAGAGCGCATCCCCGAGCGAAGTGTTGGCGCAGATTTTAATCCAGATGCTCATTGTTCGAGCGCTCCCGCCAGCAGCTTCGCAAGCGCCGCGCCGGGGTCGGGCTGGCGCATCAGGCTCTCGCCGATCAGGAAGGCGTCAAACCCTGCCCTGCGCAGCCGGGCCAGATCTTCCTGCACTTCGATCCCGCTCTCGGCCACACGCACCACCGAGGGCGGAATCCGCTCCACGAGTTCATGGGAGGTTTCGAGGCGGACCTCGAGGGTCTTGAGGTCGCGGTTGTTCACTCCGATGGCGTCGGCCCCGGTCTCTCCGAGCGTGTCGAGAACTCGGCTCAGTTCAGCCCCGGTGTGCACCTCGACCAGCACGTCCAGTGAAAGGCGGCGCGCTGTTTGGGCAAATCGGCTGAGTTCGCCGTCTGTGAGCGCGGCGGCGATGAGCAGGATCGCGTCTCCATGGTGCGCGCGAGCCTCCACGATCTGGTACTCGTCCACCGTGAAGTCTTTGCGCAGGCAGGGCAACGGGACCGCAGCCGAGGCCAACTCAAGGTTGCGCAGGCTGCCCTGAAAAAAGGGCTCATCGGTCAGCACGGAAAGCGCTGAAGCGCCGCCGGCAAAGTAGCTTCGCGCGAGTTGAGCCGCGTCGAAGATCTCTCGAATCAGCCCCTTCGACGGCGAGGCCTTCTTGATCTCTGCGATGACGGCTGGGCCCATGGCGGAGCGCTGGCGCAAGGCCGCAGCCCAGCCGCGTGGCTGGTGCAGAGAGGCCAACCGCTCCAGCTCTGCCAATGGGACACGTGTCTTGGCCGCGGCCACTGTGGCTCGCGTCGTCGCCAGAATCCTGTCGAGGTGAGTAGACATACGCTAGGTCGAGTATACGAGGAAGGGTGCAGCGTTAGCCCTCAATCGCCATCCCCACCGCCTCCTCGGCATTCGCGGCCACACGCAGCATCTCCCGGTTCTTTTGCTTCACGAATCCGGCAGCTACCGCGAAATCGAGAAAGGCCAGCAGTCCATCCCAATACCCGGCGGTATTGATGAGGATGACGGGCTTGTCGTGCAGTCCGAGCTGTGCCCAGGTAACCGCCTCCATCAGTTCGTCGAGAGTGCCGTAGCCGCCCGGCAATACCAGAAACGCGTCGGCCAGCTCGGCCATGCGCGCCTTGCGCTCGTGCATGGTGGGCACGAGTTCGAGCATGGTAAGCCCGGTGTGGGCGATCTCGCGTCCCTCCAGCACTGCGGGCAACACACCAATGACCTCTGCCCCGCCGGCCACCGCCGCATCGGCCAGAGCGCCCATCAACCCCACGTTGGCGCCCCCATAGACCAGCCCTAGCCCGCAGGAGGCAATGGCCGCGCCAAGAGCCCGCGCTTCGGCCAGAAATGCGGGATTGCTTCCGTCGGCCGATCCGCAATAAACGGCCACGCGGCGGTGAGGATGATTGGAAGCGGTCATTGTCTCTTCAGCATAGCGCGCTGACTGCGCAGAAAGCACCCCGAACGGTACACTAGGTACAGGATCCTTCCCGCCTGGACTTGCATCTTGCAGCCTCAGCTCTCCAATCTGAATCCCGAACAGCGCGCCGCCGTCGAGGCTACCGAGGGCCCCCTGCTCATCCTCGCCGGGGCTGGCTCAGGAAAGACTCGCGTTATCACCAGCCGCATCACCTGGCTCATCCGCGAAAAGGGTGTTGCACCCGACTCCATTCTGGCAGTCACTTTCACCAACAAGGCTGCCAGCGAGATGGGCGCGCGTGTCGACCGGATGCTCGATCATTCATCGCTGGCCAAACCGCTCATCTGCACCTTCCACTCGCTCTGCGTCCGCCTGCTGCGGCGCGACATCGAGGCTTTGAAGGTGAACGGCGAAGGCCTCACACGCTCGTTTGCAATCTATGACGAAAATGACCAGCAGGCCATCGTCAAGCAGATCATGCGACGGATGGGCCTGGATACCAAACAGTTGACACCTCGAGTTGTTTTAGGCCGCATCTCCTGGGCCAAGAACCACATGGTTGATCCGCAGGAATATTACCTCGCGTCGAAAGATCCAAACAGCGAGCGCATCGCGCACATCTACCAGGGCTACAAGGCTGAACTGCGCAAGAATAATGCCCTCGACTTTGACGACTTGCTGCTGGAGGCCGTTCGCCTGCTCAAGGTTTCCGCTGAAGCTCGCGAGCGCTATCAGCGCCGCTACCGCTACCTGTTGGTCGATGAGTACCAGGACACGAACCGCCCGCAATACGAGTTAATGAAACTGCTTGCTGGCGAAGCCAAGAACGTTTGCGCCGTCGGCGACGAGGATCAGAGCATCTACTCCTGGCGCGGCGCCGACATTCGCAACATTTTGGAGTTTGAGAAGGACTTCCCCAACGCCCGCATCGTCAGGCTGGAACAGAACTACCGGTCTACTCAGGTCATTTTGGAGGCCGCCGGCGCTGTAGTCGCCAACAACCTGCAGCGTAAGGGAAAAAAGCTGTGGACCGATCGCCAGGGCGGAGGCCTGATCGGCTACTACGAGGCCCCGGACGGTGAAAACGAAGCTCTCTTCATCGCCGACCGCATCCAGACCTTCTTGCGCCAAGCAGGAGCCAGCCCGGACGCGGCCGAAGCGCATTGCGCAGTGCTCTACAGGACCAACTCCCAGTCGCGGCTCGTCGAGGAGGCGCTTCGCCGCTACAACATCTCCTACTCCATGGTCGGCGGCTTCAGTTTTTACGAGCGTGCCGAGATCAGGGATCTTCTCTGCTATCTTCGCCTGGTCCGCAATCCGCACGATTCGATGGCCTTGCAGAGGGTCATCAACACTCCGGCGCGCGGAATCGGCAAGACTACGCTGGAGACTTTGGAACGGCTGGCATTAGAGACCGGCGCCTCCACCTGGGAAGCCCTCCGTGCCGCCATCGCCAACCGCCTCATCCCGACTCGCGCCCTCATGGCCATCGAGTCCTTCCGCCAGCTCATTCTCGACGCTCAGGCCATGATGGATCCCGACTTCGCCGGCAAGCTCGCAGCTGACGTGGCCGCCGGCGCGGAATCCGAAGCGAATGCCGAAACGGGTTTTGGGTTTGGGGCTGCTACGGCCGACTCAGCCAGCGCCGAATCAGCCACAAGCTTCGACTTCGGCGGCGGGGAAGATCAACTCCCGCTGCTCGACGCCAGCAACTTTTCGCCTTTCACTGCTCAGGCCAAGCGCCCCTTCTTTACCATGCCGAAGAAGGCGGTGAGCCAAGAGTCTCAATCGGAGACCAGCGAAGAAACCGAAGAGAAGCCGGCATTCCGCTCTCCCGGCGACGCCGCTACGCTCCCTGAGCTGATCAAGTTCCTCATCGACCGCACCGGTTACATCAAAACTCTCGAAACCGAAGGCTCGCCGGAGGCCTTCAGCCGCATTGAAAACCTGAAAGAGCTGGCCAACGCCGCCCACGACGCCGAAGCTCGCGGCGAGACTTTGGCTGACTTTCTGGACCATGCCGCCCTGGCCTCTGACACCGACCAGTTCGACCCAGACGCCCGCGTGACCCTCATGACCCTCCATGCAGCCAAGGGCCTGGAATTCCCGCTCGTCTTTTTGGCCGGCCTCGAAGAGGGGCTCTTTCCCCACTCCCGCACCCTGAACAATCCCGACGAGCTCGAAGAAGAGCGCCGCCTCTGCTACGTTGGCATGACTCGCGCCATGAACACCCTGATACTCACCCGCGCGCACTACAGACGTAGATATGGCAACGACGCTCCAGAGGTCAGCATGCCCTCGCGTTTCCTTGAAGAGGTTCCCAGCCAGTTGATCGAGAACCTCGGCGGCCGGCCCCAGGCCTCGTCTTGGTCTACCCCTGGCTACCCAAACACTTACAAACGCCATCCGGGCGCTGCGAGCGACTTCGGCGACCGGCACTACAACTACGAGGACGAGAACCAGGATGCTCCGCGTTCGCCCACCAACCCCAGCGCCGGGACCCGATTCGGCGCCAATTCGAAAGGCAAGCCCTTTGTGGCCTCCTGGATGACCTCCAAGGTCAAGCCCACTTCGACCAGCCAGGGGTCTGAACCAAAAAGCGAAATCGCGGAAGCGCCGGGAGCGCCAAACTCCATCGACAACATCGCACGCTTCTTTTCAGGTCAGTCGGGTCAGGGCAGGCCGGGCTCGCTCCCGCGTCCGGCATCGTCTCCCTCGGCAATGAACCTGCCTGCATCCAGCGGCGCGGCCAATCTGAAGAAAGGCCAGCGCGTCCGTCACTCGAAGTACGGCGAAGGCACCATTCTCATGCGCGAAGGCGACGGTGAAGACGCCAAGCTGACCGTCCTCTTCTCTCACCACGGCATGAAGAAGCTGATGGAAAAATTCGCCAATTTACAAATGATATAAGAGCCTTATAGATAGCGAATGCTCGGCGCCACAACTCTCAATTTCAAGCAGCGAACCAGAGTTCGAGGTCTCGGTTTCCGAAGGCATGAAGGTAAATCTGGGCATACTCGCCGCTGAAGCAAGGCGCAATCGCCGGCAATTCCTTACAAGCACAAAAAACGGAGGGCACGATTGCGTGCCCTCCGTCGTACGTAAAACGTCTCAAATAAATTAGACCGACTGAATCATGCCTGGCTTGGCCTTCCGGAAGAGGAAGCCGGCCATAAAGAGCAGACCGGTGCCGAGCAACAGCAACGAGGAAGGCTCTGGGGAAGGCGCGGAGCCCAAGCTGAGCGGGTCGGCACCTTCGTCGGTGATGTCGCCGAGGAAGTTCGGGTCGATCAGCCAGGCGCCATTGACTATCTCAT
>Ga0302275_10000995_pt1 | contig 31112 bp, 39 predicted proteins | sample III_Bog_N2_2_FD_200229 | JGI IMG/M metagenome (GOLD analysis project Ga0302275, IMG submission 200229) | Peat permafrost microbial communities from Stordalen Mire near Abisko, Sweden - III_Bog_N2_2 | ecosystem: Environmental > Terrestrial > Soil > Wetlands > Peat | place: Sweden: Abisko... | reverse complement strand
GTCTCGGGTCTAACGGGCTCCCACCAAACGCCGGTGGGTCGAGAAAACCCACGCGAAGACCGCCAACACCGTCGCCTCGTCCAACAGCAAGCGAAGATCTACGGTGCGAGACCCAGCCTGATACACACCTGGCGCGATAAGGCCCAAGATTGACCACACGAGGGCGAGCGACACGACCACGACGACGAGCACGCTGATGAAACTTACGACGGCGGCGTAACTGCGCACCACTCGCTGCGATGGGCTCGCCTCTCCCGAGTCGGTCTCCGCCAACTCGATCGCCTTGGTGCGGTGCGTCAGCGCCGCGTAACCACCGACGATCGACAGAAGTAGTCCGGCTGTGATTCCTCTCACCGTCGAATCCCCTAGAGGGTGAACTTCGGTTGAGAAGTAGGTACTGCTCCCAGCTCCTATGAGTGCGAACAACGTAACAAAGATCGTTATGACTCCCGCGATCTCCAACCACAGAGCGATGAATGCGGTTCCCACGTGGTAGATGGCGCTGGTACGCCTGCCCGTCGGATCAGGCTCGGCTCGATTGGCCACCACAATGATGATGTAAGTGACGATGCTCCCCACACTGGCCAGCACGCTCAAAAGCACGAGCACTGAGACGTAGGTACCCACAACTGCTCCCACTGACGACACTGACGACACTTTCCACCCCACCTCTCGGTTCTAGGAGCAACCTACTAAGGAATCGAACTGTGAGTGTCGATGACGTCAGCCAACTCCCCTCGCTTGGGCTTTCATCTGTCGAGTCGTTCACGCCTATGGATTGCCCAAGTTCAAAATTACGGAGAATCTCTTACCAATAAAGAACCAGCGATCAGGAATGATGTAAACATCAATCTTGAAGCCCATCACCCTTTCAAGTTGGCGGCACAGTTTCGAATCCCGTTGGCGTACGAGAAAATCAAAGGGGAAACTTTCGTTGCCGCAGTGTCAGTCGAAGGTTGGCCGTTCAACACCACATGTTGATCGAGAACGATCTCTGAATCCGGTCGAGTTGATACATAACTACTGCCCACCACAATGTTCCAAAACGCAAGTACCAACCACTCAGGGTAACGCGATGTGGCGACGTTTAGCCAACCGACGAAGCGACACCCAGATTGGTCACGAGCTCTTCAACACGACCTCGAATCTCATCGCGGATGACGCGAACCGCAATGAGGTCCCTGCCTTCTGGATCATCGAGATCCCAGTCGACGAAACGCTTGCCCGGATAGATCGGACACACATCACCGCAGCCCATCGAGATCACCATGTCAACTGCTCGAACGATCTCGTCGGTCCAAGGCTTTGGAAACTCCTCGTGGATGTCGATCCCGATTTCGGCCATCGCATCAACGACGATCGGGTTCAGTGCCTCCCCGGGTTCTGAGCCCCCGGTGTAGACGTTGACTTGATCCGATGCCATGCTGCGAAGCCAACCGGCGGCCATTTGACTTCGTCCAGCGTTGTGTACGCACAAAAACAGCACACCCGGCTTGCCGGACTCTGAACTCTCGATCCGTGCCATTGCCTGAAGGCGCTGTCGAGCGAAGCGTTCCGCGAGCACTCCAATGAAGGTCTTTGCCTTGGATTGGGCCGCGAGTCTCTCGTAAGAATCGACGACAAAGTGCTCGATTGTCTCGTCGTCAAAAGTGCCATGAAACTCCAAGAGCAGATCCGCTAGTGCGGGACGAAGTGGACGTTGGTCGCTCTGTGGAAGTTCATTAATGAGATGGTTATCGGTCACGGTTACCCTCTCCTTCGCTCGTGACGGCAAGCAGTCCGTCAATGAGGTCCGTGATCCGTCGCTCGACGTCATCGCGAATTGGCCGGACTTCGTCGAGTTGTTTGCCCGCTGGATCAGGGAGTTCCCAATCGACGTAACGCTTGCCCGGATACACCGGACAGGCGTCGCCGCAGCCCATCGTGACCACAACGTCGGCGCTCAGGGCCATCTCATCCGTCAACTTCTGTGGCCGCTCGTTCGCAATGTCGATACCCTTCTCGCGCATCACTTCGACCACCGCCGGGTTGAGTTGTTCTCCCGGCGCCGAACCGGCCGAGTACACCTTGATGCGACCGCGACCTATCTCGCGGGCGAACGCCGCGGCCATCTGTGACCTACCCGCGTTGTGCACGCAGAGGAAGAGGATTTCGGGTTGCTCGGTACTCATGGGGCTCCTTGTTGATTAACGGTTGGACCGACGAAGGCCTGTATGCGTTCTCGAATTTCATCGACCGCCGCGTCGAAGGCACTCTTCGTGCCTCGCGCGACTGGATCAGGAATAGACCAGTGCGACCACATTCTTTCTGAGCCGACCTCTTCGTGGGCTTGGTCACACACAGTGATCACGATGGGAGGCAGCGTCTCCACATTCTCAAGGCTGCGAGGTGTCGTGGCACGCAGGTCGAACCCCGCACGCCTCGCCGCCGCGATGGCACCAGGATGAACGTGATGAGCAGGATGCGTTCCAGCCGATTGAGCGGGGGCACCGGTGCACTCGTTCCACAGTGCCGCCGCGAGTTGACTTCGCGCTGAGTTCATGGAGCAGACGAAGAGCACGCCCGAAGAGGCCAATTTGGTAGGAGCGTAAATCGGCCCAAGCGCTCCACTAATGAGTCGAATGTAGCGACGCCGGCCATCGCCACTCGAGTCGGAACGGGCAATAAGACCGGCTTGTTCCAGCGTGTCGAGGTGGTGAGCCAGGAGATTCGACGCAAGACCCGTTAGAGCTTGAAGTTCAACTGGTGCGCGATCCGACACCATCAGTTCGTCAACGATCAAAAGACGGACCGGATCGCCGAGTGCCGCGTGAAGCCTCGCTCGGCGAGCAATGGTGGGACCGGGGGGCACACGCCACGATATCACTCAATATTTATTGAGTCAATATTCTACGAGAAATAAGCCCCTCCCTTCGCTTCGACTTGGCGTAGCGAGGTGCGCCCCAGCCCGTTATCGTCGAGCTGTGGTTACTGGGCAAACAGATTCCTCGTCGATCGCCTAAGTAGAGATCGCTATGACCAAACTCTGCTGGTGAGTCTTGCTACCGATGGACTACTCGTTATCGCAACTTTCGCTCTCGACGAACCGGAGCAGTGCACTGAACTTCCTCTGGCTCGCCATGACGCAGTTCAACTTGAGGCAGCGCTTGGGAAGGGCTTCGTCTTGATCGACGAACGACGCAAGGAATATCCCACCCCGACCGGATCCGTACAACTGTTTACTGTGGCGACTTTCCGAAGAGATTCGTGGTGAGCCACTTAGCCATCACGATCTACGGCGTATGTGCGGTGACCTTCATGATGGTGATGTACGCCCTTGAAGGGCGAGACCGCCGCTTCATTGCGGCATTCGCTGCGGGTTGTCTCCTCTCGAGCGTTTATGGCTTTCTTGCCGGGGCGTGGCCATTTGGCGTTGTCGAGATGGTCTGGTCTGGAGTTGCCTTCAGGCGTTTTCTCGCCTCGCAGGACTGAGCTGCCCTCTTTGAATGACTAGACCAAAAGCACGTGGCCAGCCAGAACATTGGTGTGCGCAGTTCTGGATTGTCAATGCCGCTTAAACCATCGTGATGTCGCGCCTCGCCGTGATTGTCTATCGTCGCGATTCGAACCGAGTGAGTTGAATTTCTCTATCGAGGAAACTAAAGCGGGTCAGATACGCAGAAAGGCACTCTTGGCGAGCTGCTCGAACGCGGTCGCATCAAGCGGAGGACTTTCCAAATTGTCATCAAAGCTGGGTTGCGACGAGAAGAGCACGAGCTCAGCACCGTTGCGCACCACAAAACCGTCGTCGTCCGACAGGTGTGCCACGAACTGCTTGGCGTCTGACTCGGACTCCAGCTCCGCTACGTAGACGTCAATCGCGTTATTACCTTTGATGGCACAACAATGGAGGCAGCCCAAGGTGCCAATGGAAGTTGTGGTTCCAGTCGAGAGGAACGAAAACTCCAAAGCGGTCGTTCGAGTTCCTTCGAGTCGATCAAGAGCATCCGCGACCTCAACCGCCAATTGCGCAAGGTTGATCGTCGGGGCGTACACCGCATCATCTCTACCTATCATCGGTGGTCTTGACCAGTGGCCCGGCAGGTCGTGTGGCAAGGGAAGTTCGATAATCCCCAGGCCGTACGTGGTTTCCACTTCTCTCAAATGGCACTGTGAGAGCGAGCCACCGTTCTCCAACGAATTCTGGAGTTCCTGACAACGCATCCCGCCCTCTGTCGCCGGTCCACCAAAGAGTGCGACGACGTCGGGGTCATTGGCGTACTCACCGAGAATGAGCGCCGCCAGGAACCATGTGATCCAAGGGATATCTCTCACCTCAGGTAGAAGCGAAAAAGCCGCCAGTGCCTGATGGTAGTAACTGACGTTTGAGGTACGCCGACCCAGAAGGACACGTCGTTGTCCGAAAAGGTAAAGCGTATCCTTGGCTTCATTGGTCAGAAGTCCCCGCAAGTCCGCTCGGACCACGTCATCGTAGAGTTCTGCGGATTGGACCAAGTCTGCCACCCGATTATCAGCGTCATCAGGACGAAACCGGACGAAGTCGTCACTTACGACCTCTGACGAAGCGAGGGAATCAACGAATGGCTTGAGGCGCGGATCGACAGTCATCTCTGCCAGAGTAGGCAATAAATAGATTCGCGAGCCAACGACCTTCCGACCCAGAGGGAACGGGGCCACTACTGGTTTCGTTGATGACCTAAAGATGCGACGTTGGCTGGCCAAAAGCGCGGCTAGATGACCAGAGTTGTTCCAGTTGCCCACTAGATCAATTCTTCGCCCGATGAGTTTGTGATTGGTTCTAGGACTGTCAATATCGACTACCGGGGAGCGCCGAGGGGTCACAATGGTGAGACCGTACAGTTCAAAATCGTAAGACGGTCGGGCGACCGAGCCGTTCGAGTTTGGCGACGGTGTTCGTTCGCACACTTACACCCTCGAACGTGACGGCGACGACAGCGTCGTTTACTTTGAAAATCAACCGTCCGAACATCAACAAGCTTGTCGTAAGCCGCTGTTTACGATGCCGTCACACCAGGTCTACGACGCCGTACTCGGTGGGTTACCTCTTCGTTTTTCTCTGCTCGGGCGCCTGAGCCACGGTGAACGGAGTGCCAATATCGATCGACGGAGGCTCGATTGCCTAGTGGTCGGCAAGATGAATCCGGGCGAGTCCGAGCCATCTGGGCTGACGATTCGATGCCGTATTAATGGGCACCTGTTGGACGATCTCATTTCGCGACTGCCCGAGTGAAACCGTCTTCGCATTCAAGCGTTCGTTTCCCATAAATAGTCTTTGATCAGGTGTCATGTTAAGGACGGTCTCAAAGAACTGACCATTTCAGGGTACGCTTGAAAGTTCGAAACCCCTCATGGGAAGGTACATTGACGGGCAAGCGCTCGCCAAAATGACGCTTGCCCGACAGACGTGGGCGCCATAAGTGGGGCTGCTTTGCGTTTCGCTGGCTTCCTAACTTACTTGTCCCTTGAACTCATTACGTCTTCTGTTGGTGTAATTGGTCCTTCAATTTAAAGGAAAGCTGCTCTTACCAGGGAAAGCCCCTGCACTCGTTGCATACACAGTTGTTACTCCGTCATCTCGCAGCAATCTCACAACTTTGGCCACAAGGCTTGGGGTTATCCGAGGTCATCTTGGAGGAAGTACAACGGAGGTAAACAGTATGAGTACATTCACAACCAAAGTAGCGGGACGCATTGCCGTAGCAGCGGTTCTCAGCTTGGGTATCACCGCAGGTTCCATTGGCATCGCCTCGGCGTCTTCCAATGGCCATGGAAGATTCGACCACGCAAGCGCTGGATCCTCATGGACCTACGCAAACCGCGTTAACGGTGTCGTGACCGGCTACGTGGCTGGCGCGTCGATTACCATCGCACCCCGTGGCGGCACGACCGCCACGACGTACACCTTGACGTCGGCGACCACCATCGCTGGCCTCGCGACTGGGGCATCACTGGTAAACAATGACGTCAGCTTGACGCTGTCAACCACGACTCCCACGACCGTCGTCTCGATCAAGGTCGAGGCTCCGAGGGTGAAGTGCGATGGCACAAACAGCCATTCCCCGCTTAGTGCGCACGCTTCCGACGGCCACCAAGCCTTCGGTCACGGTTCGAATCACCATTCCTCGGCCCGCTTTGCGAACTTTCACAGGTAAGTAAAGGCGTTCCCGAGAAGTAACAAGGCAACTCGAATGCCCAGTGACGTCGCTCGCGATGTCGCTGGGCATTCGAGTTTTACGCAAGGAGCGGCCACTGGTCGCGATTCGTGGCTACGCATTTGGCCGTTTCGAGGTCCATTTGAGACTTCGCACAACCGATGGAAATCAAACTTTCCGAGTAGTCGACGACGGTAGTGCACGTCTTAGCGCGAATGGCAACGAGCTTCCCAGAGTTTGCTGGGCCCTACCGAATCGGCGGGGCCCAGCAAACTCGTTGGTGAATTCCTACTTAAGCCAAGCGGGAATCGGATCGATAACGGTAGCCGCTCCGGTAAGTCCCGAGCTCGCACTTTGTGTCGACGTAAACACACCGCCCTGATTTGTGCTGTAAATCGGAGCAGAAGTGCCGTTGGGCGTAACGATTGAAATTGAAGCACCCTGCAAACCTTGGTGGTTACCCGCGGTGTACTTAAGCGGCGTGATCGACGGGGTGTCCAATTTGGTCGAGAACAGTTTCTTTAAGAATCCCGCACGTGTAACATTCTTACCTTCGGCCTTCAGCGTCTCGGCGAAGGCCAGCGCATAGCTGGCTCCGTAGAGTGTGTCGTACGAAATCACTGACTTTGACGTGAAGTTCGGAAAGTCGGTTGGATCCGCGAGAAGTACCTTACGCAGCCAGGGAATCCATGGATCCGCGTTGTCATTTACATTAGGAAAGTAATTGACCGTAACTGCGTTGGCCTCGAGGGGCGTGTTCACCGTCAGCGGGTTCGATCCCACAGAACTGATGATCCACTGGGGCGAATAGCCCAATTGGTGCGCAATCGCAAGTATCCCTGCCGTGAATCCCGGCACCGCGAACACCACGACGACGGGAACCATGTTCGCCGCCAGGGCGGAGACGTCGGCCACGAGGTCACTCGTTGAGCCAGTAATCGCGTCAGCGGCGTTGTAAGTCAAGTTGTCCGCTGACGGAATCGTGATCCCGCCATCCTGCACGCCGAGCAGGCCATAAGCGCCCAAGTCGTCGTTTTGACCAATGAAGCCAATGGTGTCAGTTGAATAATGCTGCTTGATATAACGAGCGAAGATCTTGCCCTCAACGACGTAGCTCGGCTCAAAGCCCGTGACGTCGGGGAACGCTTTGGGTTGGTTCCACGAAATGGAGCCAGAGGCGACGAAGAGTTGCGGCACGGCGTTCTGCTTCAGATAGCTCATGACGCTCATTTCGGCCGCTGTGCCCAATGATCCCACCGTGGCAAAGACGTGGTCCTGGGCAACCAATTGCTGATTAACACTCAAGGGCGTCGTGCTCGCGCCGGCCGTGCAACCGAGACCATAAGCAGCCAGGCCGTAGCAGTCGTCGAGACGAATGTACTTGATCTGGCGCCCGTTGACGCCGCCCTTCTTGTCAATGTACTTAAATACCGCGTTGGCCGACGCGGAGACGTCGGCATAACTCGCCGCCACGCCCGAAAGCGGGACCGACGCACCTATGGTGATGGTTTTTGCAGTCACACCTGGTGTTGACGGGGATGCACCGGCGCTGGCGCCCATCATCCCTGTCGACGCCACGGCGAGCGCTAAGGCCGACGCGGACACGAGTGTGAACATGCGACGGCTCCCTCTAAATAAATTCATAATTTCCCCCCCAAGAGTTAAAGCCTTGGGACAAGTTACTCCCCGGTAGCGAGCGGTGCAACTCTCCGTCGGTTGGCCACCAGACGACCAAACCTCGGTCCTAGGCCGGCAATTCCTCGCGGGGTGAAGAGCATCGTAAGGATCAAAAGGATGCCAAAGATGATCCCTTGCATGTTGGCGCCCAAATTTGAGGTCGGATTGATGCCCGTGAGCGAGTTGATGTGGCCCACCAGATTTGAGCTGAAAGCGTAGATAATCCCGCCAATCACGGCACCACTGAGCGTTCCGATACCACCCAGGACCATCAGGGTAAGAAGCGTTATTGACAACGTCAGAGGAAAAGTGGATGGCGTGACGGTGGCATTAATGAGCGCGTACAGCGAACCACCCAGTCCCGCGAAGGCCGCCGCTACGACGAAGGCGAGCGTCCTGGTACGAGGCAGGTTTACCCCGACCAATTCGGCTGCCACGTCGTTATCACGAACCAGCCTCATGGCGCGACCGGTGTGGCTATGAAAGAGATTCGCCATGAAAAAGAAGGTCACGCCCGCAACTACGACCGCGAGGTCCGCGGTCCACTGGGCATTGGCGTCAATCGTCGCGTTCTGTCCGGAGAAAAGATTCAAGAACCAGTGCGGGGTTGTCAGGGTATTGAAGAAAAGGCCGCCCTCGCCACCGGTGATCGACGTGTAATTCTGCGCCAGCGGTGCTATCGCTGCCGAAAAGGCCAACGTCATGCCGGCTAAGTACGGACCACGCAGGCGGGTCGAAGGTATTGCGATGATCAATCCGCTGAAGGCACCGACCGCCATTGCCAGGACGAAAGTAAAAATAATCGGCGAAGAGGCGTGATGATGAGCCCAGATGCCCGTCGCGTAAGCGCCCACAGCCATGAAGCCCGAGTTGCCCAAGGAGATTTGCCCGCTCCAGCCAATCAGCCAACTGAGCCCGAGAACAACGATCGAGATTGCGGCGCCGCTCGCCAACTGCGAATCCGCGACAGGGGGCAACACGAAGGTGATCGCCAGGGTAAGTAGCGTCAACAACAGTACTCCCACCAGACGAGAACTGGTAGCCCCTTGATTGGCGAATAAGGCGAGTCGCTTCATCACACTCTCCTGCTGACGCTCTTGGTGAAAAGGCCCTGTGGACGAAGCATCAGGACCACCACCAGAAGGATGATGCCGCCAAGTGGTGCGAGGTCGGCTGACCAATAGGAAAGTATGAACTGCTCGGCCAATCCAATGAGGAGACCCCCGATCACTGCTCCGACCGGAGATTCGAGACCGCCGACGACCGCAGCAATGAATCCCGCGATCAAGATGCCATCCATGTCACTCGGGTAGAGCCCAAAACTCCCAGAGGCGACAATGGTGGCGGCGACCGTGCCGACGGCGGCTGAGAGCATCCATCCGATGGTGAGCATTCGATTCACGCGAACACCTAACAAGCGCGCAACTTCTGGGGCGAGGGCCGACGCGCGCAACTGCAGTCCCAAGTCGGTGAAGCGAAAGAGACCGGCGACAAAGAGCATGATTACGATCGCTAAGGCAAATTGGAAAATGACGAAAGGCGACAGGAGGACAAGTCGACCTTGATTATGGAAATAGATCTGGGAAAGGGGCGTCGCGATGTTGCGCGTCGTGCTCGTCCATACCGCCTGAGCCACGGCCTCGAGGACACCTAGGAAACCGACCGTGACGACGATGGCGTTTATCTCGGGTTTGCCGTAGAGGGGGCGGATCAGGACCCGCTCGGTGAATCCTCCGAAGAGCAGACCCACGAAGATCGAGAGGACCAGGCAAAGCCAATAGTTCAGTCCCCGGTCGATCTCGGTCATACCCACATAGCTGGCGAACATCGCCATGGCCCCCTGAGCAAAGTTGAGGACGTGAGTGGACTGCCAGATGATCACGAGGCTCAATGCAACGAGTGAATAGATGACGCCCTGGGCTAGTCCCGCGAAAATATTGTGCATTATCGGAGACGAAAGGAACTGACTCATCACTGCACCAGGCCGAGGTAGTAATGGCGAAGGTTCTTGTCGTTCGCGATCGTGTCCGCGTCGCCGCTGGCGACCACGGTACCGAGGTGTAGCACGACGGCGTCGTGAGAAATACGCAGAGCACTCTTCGCATTCTGTTCGACTAGAACGACGGTCAAGTCATTCGCGTGACAGAGTTCGAGGATCAGATTCATCAGTTCCGATGTCACTTGAGGCGCGAGACCCAGTGAAGGTTCATCAAGCAGCAGCACCTTTGGATCACTGATCAACGCGCGTGCCATCGCGAGCATCTGACGCTCGCCACCCGACAAGGTCGAACAATACTTCTTGCGCCGATCACCCAATACCGGAAAGAGCTCGTACTGTCTTTCGAGTCCCGCACGGACATCAACCTCGCTCGCGAAGGCCCCCAGACGCAGATTCTCTTCGATCGTGAGTTCGTGGATCACACCTCGTCCCTCGGGAACGTGCGCCACTCCGAGGCGTGCGATGTTCTCTGTGGCCATTGACAAGATCGATCGTTCACCAAGGAAGATGTCCCCTGACTTAGGGGCGACCAAACCGGAAATGGCTCTTAAAAGCGTTGACTTTCCAGCGCCGTTAGCCCCCAGCACCGCCGTCACCCGGCCGGGATTCGCCTCGAAACTGACGTCACTGAGCGCGTTTATCGCGCCGTAGTTCACGGTGAGGTGTTCGACGCGGATCACGGGTCGACACCGAGATAGGCGGCGAGTACGTCGGGATTCGTCCGTATCGTCGAAGGCGCACCTGTCGCGATGACCTCACCGAAGTTAAGGACCACGAGCCGATGGACCAAAGGCATGACGAAGTCCATGTTGTGTTCAACCAGCAACACGCTCATCGATTCACGTAACTCCACGATCAACTGCGCCAATTCATCTAGCTCGCTCTCGTCAAGACCCGACGCCGGTTCGTCCAGCATGAGCAATGAGGGATTGCCCATCAAGGCTCGCGCCAAAGACACCTTTTTCGAGATACCGTACGGAATACTGCCCGGTAGCGACGAGGCAAACTGAGCGATGCCCAGTCGTTCAAGCTGCACCATTGCGTGATCGCGCAGCGCCAACTCGTGGCGTCGACCTGCGGGCAAACCGAAAAGAGATGAAGCGAAACCTCGACCAACGTGTCCCTGCGCACCGGCCATCACGTTTTCGAGGACACTCATATTGACGAAGAGACCAACACCCTGCAAAGTGCGCGCAACGCCAGCCGCGCAAAGTTGGGAGGGCTTCAGGGCGGTTCGACCAAGCGCGGGAAATCGAACGGTCCCCGAGTCTGGCTTCTGAAATCCGCAGATCACGTTAAATGCGGTCGTCTTGCCTGCACCGTTAGGACCAATGAGACCGACTATCTCATTGGCTTGAACGTCAAAAGAAATTCGGTCCAACGCCAACAGGCCACCAAAGCGAACGGTGACGTCGACGAGCTCAGCTGTCGCTTCACTGGAAGGCCCCCCACTCATAGTTGAACAAACTACCCTCGCGAGCCAAGCCGCGCGAGAACAGGCATGCCAGTCCACCTACCCGTAGCGTCAAATCGTTTTCACCAAGGCATGGACTTGTTCGAATCAGTTACGCGCCACGGGGTGACTGGCTGATTCCTCGACCCAATGAAGATGGCGCACCACGTGCGCGAAAGATCCCGCCACCTTATCTCGATGGCGAAGGTAGCCATAACGTCGTTTTGGAAACCTAGCGCTACCGCTGTCAGAGCAGGTTCATTTGAGTTTCGAGGCGTTGAGCTTCGACGCGGAACGCACCAGGGCCTTTAGGGCGGTTGCGTTGACCTTGTCACCGTCGTGGAAGTCAATGGCGCGTCGAACCCCGCCCTCGAGGCTTGAATTGAACAGGCCCGAGGGGTCATCCAAGGACGCACCGTGAGCGAAGGTCAGTTTCACCGAATTCTTGTAGGACTCACCGGTACAAATCAATCCCTCTCGCGACCACACCGGTACGTTCCACTTCCACTCCTCGACGATCTTGGGGTCGGCTTGTCTGATCAAGATGCGAAGCCGCGAGAGCATGTCGCCTCGCCAGTCGCCCAACTCCTTGATTCTCGCGTCGATGAGCTGAGCGGGCGTGTCGCCTTTGGTGGGAGATTTGTTCATGGACCTCAAGGTACACGAGGCGCGCGAGATTCCGGGCGGTGATGGACCATCAAAAGCTGACGATGACAAGCAAAGTTCGGGGCTTTTCGGGTCATTTCAGTGCGCGGGCCCCCAACCGACATTTACTCGCCCTCATGAAACTGACTCGAATGAGGCGACCCAAGCCACGGTCTCAATCGGTCGGGCACTCTGATCGGCGAGGATCAGGGGCGTTCACCTTCAACTCTGGTCCTTTACTGATATCCCTAGGTGGACCCACTGGCCCTCAGAGACGTTCTGGCCCCACTGACTTCTTGAAACTACGAGGCCATAATTGATCTCACTCACTCGTCGATAAGTTGATGCCGCTCTCAGGTTTCAGCGAGGCGATGCTTCGTGTCGATGCGAGTGACTCATCGGCACGGATGACCCGAGGGCAATGGATGTCGGTCACCGCAGCCGTAGCCACGCTTCGCCCTGACCTCAAGGGAACTACCGAAGTCAGTTCGCTTAGCTGGCGTGAGCCCGAGTAATTCAAAACATTGCCATGATGGAGGTGCCTAGGCTTGGCGCAGACACTCCGAACAGCCGGGAAGCGATTGCGAAGACCGTCTCTTTCCCGGTCCCTAAACTTTGACCCAGAAACTGAAGGATGATTCTCATGAGCACCTCAGCAACGAACGCCACCGCCAAAGAGCGAATAGGGTTCGCTGGTCTAGGGACCATGGGTGCGTTCATGGCGCAGAACCTGGCTCGAGCGGGCTTTCCCCTCACAGTGTGGAATCGGTCACCTGGTCAAGCGAAAGAACTCGTCACTCTTGGTGCACGCGAAGCAGCAAGTCTCGCTGATCTCGCGAGTTCCAGCGACATCATCTTCACGTGCGTCACCGATTCGCCCCAGGTTGAAAGTGTGCTTTTTGGAAAAGAAGGCATCGCCGAAGGTGCCACAAGTGGTTCGCTCGTGATTGACTGCTCGACTATCAGCCCGACGCGCGCACTCGATTTCGCACAAAGACTCAGTGTCATCGGCGTCGACATGCTCGACGCCCCAGTATCGGGAGGTTCTGAAGGTGCTCGACTTGGCACACTCACCATCTTGGTGGGAGGGGACCCTGCGCACTTCGAGCGCGCAAGTCCTGCACTCTCAAGTATCGGTCGTACGATCAGCCACCTCGGACCCCTCGGCGCAGGTCAATGGGCCAAGGCCGTCAACCAGGTCATTCTGGCGGGAACCTACCTGGGCGTCGCTGAGGGCGTGACCCTCGCTCTCAAGGCGGGTTTGGACGTTCGTAAAGTCATGGAAGCCCTCGCCGGCGGCGCCGCAGGGTCATGGGTGCTCGAAAATCGAAGTGGACGAATGATCGACGACGACTACCCGATCGGATTCAAGATCTCGCTTCACCGTAAAGATCTCGGTATCGGTCTCGAGCTCGCTCGCGAAGTTGGGGCGGTGCTGCCGGTCTCGGCACTCGCTGCAGTCTTCGAAGACGGCATCATCGCCGAGGGCCATGGAGATGACGACAATTCCGCTCTCGCTCGCAGCGTCCGCAAGCTATCCGGACTCTAGTGACCGCTACGCCTCTTGACGACTCGCGCACTTCGCCATGAACTACCCACCCACCCTCCTCACGGACTTTTACAAGATCAGCCATCGCGAGCAATACCCTCCGGCCACGAGCACCGTGTACAGCACCTGGACCGCCCGCGAGAGCACCGTCGACGGCATCGACCACGTGGTGCCCTTTGGTGTCCAAGCCTTCATTCAGCGCTACTTGATTGACTACTTCAAGCAAAACTTCTTCGAACGCCCCCGCGAGGAAATCATCAACGAGTACACCCGACTCATTCGCAATACCCTCGGCGTTACCGATCCGACCTCGAGTCACCTCAAAAATTTGTGGGAACTCGGATACCTGCCCTTCGAAGTTCGTGCACTACCCGAAGGTACGTTGACGCCCTTGCGCGTGCCTTCGGTGACTTTCGTCAACACGGAGCCCGAATTCTATTGGCTGACGAACTTCGTCGAAACTCTCTTCAGCGCTGAGTCATGGTTGCCTTCGACCAGCGCGACGTTGGCCTTCGAGTATCGCAAACTCTTTGAGCGGTTCGCCAGGGAGACCGGTGGCGATCTCGACGCGGTCCCCTTCCAAGGTCACGACTTCTCGTTTCGAGGGATGAGCAGCGTCGAAGCGGCGGCCGCATCGGGAGCGGGCCATCTGATCTCCTTCTACGGAACCGACACCATACCGGCGATCCTGTATCTCGAGAAGTATTACGGCGCCGATACCGACAACGAACTCGTCGGTACTTCAATCCCGGCGACCGAGCACAGCGTGATGTCCGCGTATGGCAATGAACACGCCGACGACGAATATAGGACCTTCGAACGACTCGTCACCGAACTCTATCCTTCAGGTTTCATTTCCATCGTCTCTGACACCTGGGACCTCTGGCGCGTGCTGGAGGACTACCTACCACGGCTTCGAGCACAAATCCTGGCTCGCGACGGGCGAGTGGTCATTCGTCCCGACTCGGGTGATCCGGTCGAGGTCGTTGCGGGCCGAGAAGTGAGCGACGGTACCGTCGCTGGCCAGGGAGTCGTCGAAAACCTGTGGAACACGTTTGGCGGCACCGTCTCAAGCCAGGGCTATCGGATTCTCGACTCGCACGTCGGAGTCATCTACGGTGACAAGATCAGCCTCACCAGTGCCAGACGTATTCTCGAGCGCCTGCGCGCAAAGGGATTCGCCAGCACAAACATCGTCTTTGGCATCGGCTCACATACGTATCAACGAACCAACCGCGACACTTTCGGTCACGCCTTCAAGTCCACCTCAGTGACAATTGACGGAGTCGAGAAATCCATCTTCAAGGATCCGGTGACCGATCTCGAACACATGAAACGCTCGCTGCGTGGACGCGTGGCCGTGACGGTTGCCAACGGAGGCCTCGTAGCGACCGACGGTCTTTCAAGTGACACCCAAGTCAGCGGCGATCAACTGCGGGTCGTATTTCGTGACGGCCAGGCGTTCCACATAGAAAACCTGTCCCAGATTCGCTCACGCCTCCTTTCGAATCTCGAAATCTAAGCACCAAATACCAACGCGCTCCCCTGGAGCACGCGCATCCACCTTCGCTTAAGGTGTCACTAATCGCCCGACCAGAGGAGTGCCATGTCCAACGAAGACAGCACCTTGAACTTCAATGAGCAGATCATCGCGGAGTTCCGAGCCAACGAAGGTCGAGCGGCCGCCTTCGGTGACGCACCCCTTCTCCTACTTACCACCAAAGGTTCGAAGACGGGCAAGGAGCACACGACGCCCGTAATGTACTTGGCCGACGAGCACGACAGCACGCTCGTCTACGTCTTCGCCTCTTACGCTGGAGCCGACACCCATCCAGCGTGGTACAACAATCTTCTCACGAACCCCTACGACGTGATTGTCGAAGTCGGCGTCGAGACAAATCCGGCGACGCCAGAAGTCGTCGACGAACCCGAGCGCAGCAGGATCTACGCCGAACAGTCGCGGCGGTTCCCGGGATTCAGCGAATATCAAGCGAAGACCTCACGTACCATTCCGGTAGTCGCACTACGCCTCCACGATTGATCTCGCGCATCGTCGCTCGCCTGTCATTTCCTTCCTTCGAACAAGCCAACCTTCTGGCTGCTCGGGACAACATTCACTACCATTACGACATCGTGATGTCACGCTGGTACAGCGTGAGAAATGGTGGTTGAAGTGCGAATTCTCGTCGCCGAAGACGATCGGGCGCTGCGCGACGTACTCCAACGTGGCCTGCGAGAGGCGGGTTATGTCGTCGACACCGCGAGTGACGGCGAACAGGCAGTGGCGAATCTGACGGCCATCGAATACGAAGTTGCCGTTCTAGATTGGCGGATGCCCAAGCTCTCCGGCATTGAAGTGATAGAGGCGACCAGAAGGGCCAACGTCTTGACGCCAATTCTCATGCTGACCGCACGCGACACGCCGAGCGACCGCGTCGATGGACTGAACGCCGGTGCGGACGACTACTTAGTGAAACCCTTCGAGTTCACCGAGCTCGTGGCAAGACTTCACGCCCTCCAGCGACGCCCCGCGCTTCGCCACTCTTCGCAGATCCAATGCGGTGATCTTCGATACGACCCGTCGGCCCGACGGATCGAAGGTGCCGGTCGAGTCATCGAACTGACAACGACCGAATGCCTTCTCATGGAACTCCTGCTCCGTCGCAGTCCTGAAATCGTGTCCAGGCGGACGATTGCCAATCAAGTGTGGCCCAACGCCACGGTGGCCGTTGGCTCTAACACGATTGAAGTCCACATAGCTCGACTGCGCTCAAAGATCCAAACTTGCACGGCCAAGATCGAAACCGTTCGAGGCTTTGGCTATCGATTGGTTCCTTCTTGAGACCAGGTCAATCCGCGACATCCCACGCGGCGCGAGTGGCTGGCGTCGCGACTGCCTTAGGCATGGTGAGTTTCGTCGTGATTGTCCTCATCCTTAACTCCCTTCTCATCAACCGAATGACCTCTCAAGTCGACCAGCGCCTGCAGGTACGCTTGGCAATCGTAGAAAACGTCTTGAAGCAGAGTTCCTCGACGAGCGCCACCACGATCGCACCCCAACCCAATGACGGAGATGACGACGACGCGCCAATCATTGTGTGGCTCATCAACGCCAACGGCCGCGCTTTGGTCCTTTCCGGCGCAAAGCCCGCCCTTCCTCAACAACAATGGTCGAAGGGCTATCGGACAATGACGATTGCGACGTCCACTTTTCGAATGGAAGCCGTCAGTTACAAGAGCGGGTGGATCGTTGACGCCGAGAGTCTCGCCGATGTCCAGCGCTTGCGAAACACCTTGGAGCTTGCCGAACTTATCGCGGGGCTCGTCTTGATGATCTTGATGTTTGGCGCCGCCTTCGTCGTAGGCATCCGCGCACTGGCACCTGTCTCCCTAGCCAAGCGACGCCAATCAGAGTTCGTGGCGGACGCTTCACACGAGTTACGCACGCCGCTCAGCGTGATCGAAGCGGAAATCGATGTTGCCCTCTCACGCGATCGTGAAGTCGCGGAGTACCGCGAAGCCCTTCAACGGGTGAAGGGCGAGAGTAGTCGCCTGCGGCGCATTGTCGAAGATCTCCTGTGGCTCGCTCGATCGGATGAAAATCTCAAGAGATCACGGACGCTGACGCCGACTGACGTGGCGAGCACTGCATCGATGAGCTACCAGAGGTTTCGTTCTCTGGCGACTTCGAATGACGTCGCGCTTAGCTTTAGCGGTTCAGAAGAAACCAAGGCAGTCATAGAGGGCTCAGATGAACTCATCGATCGGCTCGTCGGCGTACTTGTCGATAACGCACTTAAGTTCGCGGGACCCGGTGGACGAGTTGAAATCACTGTTGTCACACGCGAGGAGAACGTGATTCTGCGAGTAGACGACAGCGGGCCCGGTGTGGCGCCCGATGAGCGTAGTCGGATCTTCGAGAGGTTTCACCACGCGGATTCGACGCAGGGTGGCACGGGACTCGGACTAGCCATCGCGGCTTCGATCGCTGACATCACCCACTGCACCTATGCCGTAACTGACGCTGAGATCGGGGGGGCACGATTCGAGTTCCAATGGCGGGCGTCGGGTTCAGAAATCACCAATTAGAACTACGAGAGCGTAAGAAATGCTCGCAATCGTCAGCGAACGAGAGCGATCGCCGTTCGCCAGAGGGAATCACCTCGACGAAGATAAAAAACAATGAAGAATAGGGACGTTGTTATTGGTCCGTAAGGTTCGCTTACGTAGCGTTGTCTCGTGGTCACAGACGACACTCCCCTATTTGGTTTCCAAGGTCCCGCGCGCGTCTCTTCAGGCTCAAGGCTCCCATCGCTCGACGTTCGTAGGCATCGATGACCGAATTATTGACTCCCCCTCGGAAGAAGAGAAATCCATTTTCCCGTGGCCGCCACGCCGTGCGGATGGGCGTCGAGGGTAATTCACGACTCACCAGCGCCACTGCACTCGTACTTTTGATCCTCCTGGCAATCGAAGGAGTCACCGTACTGCGAGTCCGTTCGCTCCTGACCCCCCACGTTTTTGTCGGCATGCTGCTCATACCTCCGATCCTGGTCAAGATTTCAAGTACCCTGTGGCGCTTTGGCAACTACTACCGAGGCACGAGCGATTACCGCCGCAAGGGCCCACCACCGGTTCCTTTGCGGGTTCTGGGACCCTTTGTCATCATCCTCACGGTTTTGCTCTTTGGTTCAGGTGTCCTCCTTCTCCTAGGACCGATTTCCCTCAGAGGACAGTTACTCCAACTGCACCAGGTGAGCTTCGTCCTCTGGTTCCTCGCCATGACCGTCCACGTCCTTAGCCACCTCGGCGAAACGGCACGGCTCTCAACCAAGGATTGGAGTCCACGTGTGCGGCGTTATGTCGCGGGTTCACGATCACGCCGCGCAACGCTTGGACTCAGTTTGGTCGCGGGCCTCTTCCTCGCGTTCTTGACCATTCCTTACGTCGGGGTTTGGCTAGGCCGAACCGGTTGATATCCATGTCGCGAGATACGGCGTTGCGAGATCGACCGGCGAACCCTGTCGTCACTCGTCCATCGCGTCAAGAACTTCGTTGGCGCGCACAACGTCGTCGAATCTACCGACGACGGAGAATCGCCGTTGGCCTCGTGACAATGTTCCTCGTCGCTCTCATCTGGCTGGCTTTCTCACTGGGAGGTGCACTTCTTAATCCCGCTCTCGGTGGTTCGGCGGGATCACGACTCGCCGAATGGGCGCGGGCCCATGGCGGCTCGGGCATCGTCAACTGGATCGAGAATGAGTGGTACAGCCACCACCCACCGCCCATCGGAGGTGCCGTTCCAAAAGGCGAGATCCGAGTTCCTTCAGGGGGAGTCGTGACCGTGAAGTCCTCGGTACCGCACCTCGCCTCACCTTCACCGATCACTCCGTTCGCTTCGCCGGCAATTGCCGGCGAAGGCCAATGGTCGCCAGTTGGTCGGCGAGTGAGCGGCATTCCCGCGGTCTACGAGACCACCCTTCGTCCCGACAAGGTACACACGAGTTACGTCGTGGGCGTCGCGTGGATGGATACCAAACTTCTGCACGCCACCTTGTACTCGGGCAGTTGGATTCCCGGTGGAGGACCGTATCCTGACACAGCGCCAATACAAACTTCCGCAGCACGAACGTTAGTAGCGGCTTTTAACGCCGGCTTTCTCATGGACAACGCAAACGGTGGTTACTACACCAATGGCAAGGAGCAATTACCGTTGCGCACCGGTGCGGCCTCCTTTGTTGTCTATAAAGACGGTTCGTCGGACGTGGTCGCATGGCCTTACGGTAGGAAGGTCCCCGCTGACGTCGCGTCAGTGCGACAAAACCTAGACCTGTTAGTTCAGCACGGTAAACCTGTGCCTGGATTGCGGGCCAATGACACTTCGAAGTGGGGCGTCACACTTGGCAACGCCGTCTACGTGTGGCGTTCAGGTCTCGGCGTTACCGCCGACGGCGCTCTCGTCTACGTAGGAGGGCCGGGTCTGAATATCACCGATCTCGCGAATCTGCTAGTCCGAGCTGGCGCGGTTCGAGCAATGGAACTTGACATCAACACCGACTGGGTGAATTTTGCCTCTTATTTACCCTCATCCTCCACTGGTCTCGCCACCACTTCGAACGGTTCGTTACTCCTGTCCTCTATGACCGGAACGCCGGGTCGTTACTTCGCTTCCTGGTGGACACGGGACTTCATCACCATGTCGGCCGCCACTTCGACGTCCGTAGGAAGCAAATGAACCAGCGCCCGATGAATACCACCTCGCACTTTCGAACGCACGAACTGGACGGGCCAACATTCACATTGAATCCGTACCCACAACTTGTGGTTTTCTTAAGTGCACTCAGTACCTTGCGGACATGGAAACTATGAAGACCAAGATCGACGTAGATCGGATCGTGTGGCACAGTCCGGCTCGCGGTGCCCGGCGTCGCCCGGCCAGCGCGCCCGTGCCGCGAATCGCCGATGCGCTCGCACTCTTGGGTGGCATCGGACTCGGCGCAAGTATCGGATTGGCGTTCTGGGGAGAATCATTGAGTTCCCTCAACTCAGCCGGCGGTTGGATGACCCTAGGTGGAAGAATCACAGCACTCGCGGGCACCTATCTGATGCTCGTCATGGTGCTCTTGATCTCGCGTTTATCCTGGCTTGAACGCGTAGTCGGCCAAGATCGCCTCGTGGCGTGGCACCGGCGCATCGGTGGTTGGCCCATCGTCCTCATCGCAGCCCACGTCGTACTCATAACTTGGGGCTACGCACAGATGACGAGCGTGGGTATCCTTCACCAGTTCTGGACTTTCATCATCCACTACCCGGACATCCTGGCCTCGGTCGTCGCCTTCGGGTTGCTCGTGACGGCGGGCGTCACTTCGGCGCGCATTGCCCGCAGACGAATGAAGTACGAAACTTGGTGGACCGTTCACCTCTACATCTACCTCGCTCTGGCGTTGGCTTTTGCCCATCAAATCCGTACCGGCGTCATGTTCATTGGACACCCCGTCGACCGCGACCTGTGGATTCTCATGTGGATCGTCGGAACTGGTGCGATCGTCACGTTCCGTGTGATCCTTCCGGTAGCGAGGAATTTTCGGCACCGCTTGCGAGTGGCCGCCGTGCAGCAAGAGGCGCCAGGTGTCTATTCGATCATCATCTCGGGACGAAACCTTTCCTTCCTTAACGTCTCGGGTGGCCAGTTCTTCATGTGGCGGTTCATGGCCAAGGGACTGTGGGCTCACTCACACCCCTATTCGCTGTCCGCTTTGCCGCGTCCTCCTTTCCTGCGCGTGACGGTCAAAGGACTCGGTGACCAGAGCAAGGCCGTCGCCAAAGTGAAGCCAGGAACGAGAGTCTTCATCGAGGGTCCCTATGGAAAGTTCACAAGTCACGCGCGCTCAACAAATCGTGTCGTACTGATCGGTGCTGGAGTTGGCATCACGCCACTGCGCGCGCTTCTCGAGGATCTCCCCACTTCAGTAGACGTCAGCGTCATCGTTCGTGGCGCCTCCTACGAAGATATCGTCCATCGCGAAGAACTTCTCGAGCTGGTCAACCAACGCAACGGGCGGCTCTTCGAATTGGTCGGATCCCGGCAGGCGGTTCGAATGGACTCGAGCGAACTCAAGAAGCTCCTCGGTTCTTTAAGCAACGCCGACGTCTACATTTGTGGCCCAACTGATTTCAACGAATCCATCACAAAGGCCGTCCAAGGACTTGGGGCACGAGAGCAGCGAATCCACCACGAGGTCTTCTCGTTCTAATGAAATACAACCCACGTTCAAGACCCTCTAGCGAATCAAGGTCACTATGAAACGCGCTCCACTCGTGATCGTCGGCACGATCGCCGGACTAGCCGCTGTGCTGAGTTTTAATTCAACGCCAGCCAAATTGTCACTCGGCTCACTAGCGAGCACGCCACCAAATACCGGCTCCAGTTCGAACTCGACGACCTCCACGGCATCCACGACGCCCTCGAGTACCGCTCCGCCGCCCACCACTAACGCCTCAACGACGTCGAGCCACGGTACGACGAACTCAAGCAGCCCGCCCGCGAAAAGTACGACGACGACAGCGCCGCCCGCTACTACGACGACTGTCTCCTCTGCTACACGCACCGCCACCGGTCCATCCGTGGACTACAACTTTGGAATTCTCTCAGTCAAGGTTCAGGTGACTGGCACCAAGATCACCAATGTCTCAATTGGAGCAATCAATGACGGTGGTAACTTTCGCTCCGTTTCAATCGACCAGCAGGCCATCCCGCTCTTGGAACAAGAGGCCATGCAGGCTCAGAGCGCCAACATCCAGAGCATCTCTGGGGCCAGTTACACCTCAGCGGGCTTCATCCAGTCGCTGCAATCCGCTCTAACGCAACTGGGACTGTAGTTCTCGTGGACCAAGTGACGAACCGAGTGAAGACCCTTTACCACGAGGAACACGTGATGGGAACAGTCGTGACCTTCGACGTGTACCCAGGCGAGTTCTCTGACGAAGACTTACTCAGGGAATCGATCGAGTCCGCCGTCACGATCCTGCACGACGCCGATGACGTCTTCAGCACCTGGAAGTCGGAGAGCCCTTTGTCACGCCTTCGCCGAGGAGAGATCGAGCTTGATCAAGCACCCCTTGTCGTTCGCGAAGTCCTCGATCTCTGTGAGGTGGCCCGTTCGCTTTCGAATGGTTGGTTTGATCCTTGGTCGATCCCGGGCGGCGTCGACCCTACGGGACTCGTAAAAGGCTGGGCCGCGCAACGCGCACTCGAGGAGCTACACCGCCACGCCATCGATGGCGCGATTGTGAACGCCGCGGGAGATGTGGCGAGCTTCGGCGGGCCAAACGGGTCCTCCAAATTCCGAGTGGGTATCGTGAATCCAGCCAAGCCGCAGACGCTGGCGTGCATCGTCCAATCACCCGGCGCTGTCGCGACATCGGGTGAGTACGAACGGGGACAGCATCTCTATGACCCCTTCGCCAGGACTCTTGCAACACGATCGGCTTCGGCCACGGTCGTTGGCCCGAAACTTGGGCTCGCCGACGCCCTCGCCACGGCGCTCGTTATTGGTGGGCGTGACGTCCTTGGCGCCATCGTCGAGCTTCAAGGCTACGAAGGTCTCATCATCGAACCAGACGGTTCGATGCGCATGACGCCAGCTTTCCCCCTCGTCAGATAGCTGGAACTGGCGCGCGAAGAAGCGAGCACGAATGAAAACAACGCCGCATCGTCCACAGTGGACGATGCGGCGAACGCTTCACTTGATACCTTCGCAATCCGATGCGCGATCTGTCTACTCTTTAGGCGACTCGCTGGTTTCAGCGAGCAGTAGGTAGATCTGTCGGCGCAACTCAAGTACGAGATGTTCGGCGCGGACCTTTTGGTCCTGTGTTCCCGCTTCAGCGACTTGGCTCACCGCGATGGAAACCTGACGTAGCGCGACGCGAAGGGCGAAGTCGTCCTGGTTCGCACCTCTCACCATGGTGTCCCACGGCGCGGTCTTTCTCGGTTGATCCGAGAGTTCGCTACGACCCTTTTCGGTGAGCGTGAACTGACGCCGTCCGTCGGCGGTCTCGGACTGGACGAGCCCTTGATCCTCCAAGAGTTGGAGAGCCGGGTAGAGCGATCCGGGGCTCGGTCGCCAGATGCCTTTCGTCCGGTCCGCGAGCTCTTGCATCATCTCGTAGCCGTGCATCGGTCGCTCGGCGAGTAGCGCCAGTACCGCGAGGCGAACGTCGCCTCGCCGACTACGTCCACCGCGCCGCGGGGAATCGTCACGACGACGACTCTCGCCATGGTCGTGACCGCCGTGATCGTCGCCACGACCGTGGCGCCTTCCGGGTCGGGGCCCCGCAACGCTTCGCTCACCTGACTCGGTAAAGCGACGCCGCCTCTGGGGCGGCTGGTCTAATTCTCGGTATTCCATACCGTATCCTTTCGATACTTTGACTATGTCAACGATATATCGTTATAAGTCGTTTGTCAAGTCCTTTTTGAGGTGTTCGTATAGACGCCCTTATCAGAGTTTTCGCCGATATCCGCGTCCCTTCGAGATACGGATTTCACAAATACCTCGCCCCCCACCGTGGTGCGAAGGCTCTAGCGCTGCGTGCGGCGGTCAATCTCCATGAAACGCTCCGGGTGCTCGAGCGGGCGAAAGCCGACCTTCGAGTAGACCTGGTGCGCATCACGGGTCACGAGCAACACGCGAGACACGCCAATCTGAAGCCAATCCTCAACCACGAGACCCACCATCCACGTACCTAGACCAACGCCTCGGTGTTCGGGATCGACAAACACATCGCTGACCCAGGCGAACGTCGCCTGATCAGTGACCACGCGCGCACAACCCACCGTCGCGCCGTCCGGGTCAAGGACGCCATAAAGGAACGAGTGATCAATGGAGCGTTCGATCATCTCGCGGGCGTTGCCCTTGGACCAGTACGCATCCTCGTGGAGCCATCGAAAAACCGTCTCTCGCGAGATTCGACTTGCGTCGTCGCAGAGTTCGTATCCCTCATAGAACGCCCGCATCGCTACCGCCCATTCTCCGATTTTCTCGCGCGACGCACGAACACGACGCACTCAGGGTTGAGCAAATCATGATCACGCCACACGCGAAGCATCACGATGACTCCGGGTGAACGAACTCGTGACCAGACCGCTGCACGCAAACGGCGATGTCGTACCAGGAATAGAACTCCTCACGTCCTCGACGCTGCGCCTCTCGATGACTCGGGTGTTCGGACCATCGCCTCTGACACTCCAAGTCACGAAAGCGCACTATCGTGACCCGCTCGTCATCGCTCGCGACGTAGGACTTATGATCGATGAAGCTGTCCATCGCGGCGACGGCGTCGTTCATCTCCTGAGTGAGCCGTTCCACCTCAATCTCGACACCTGTGCGCAGCCGACTCCGAAAGTCCGTAACAACGACCATACGTAACGGTACCCAAGAGATTGGTCCCGCCGCGCTGTACCGTGCGTCGAATTCGCTCGCCAGGTGGCTTTTCTAAGAAACTCTGGATTTGACGCGGACGCGGTGCCAGACTGTCGTCCACGAACTAGTGAAGTCAGGCGACCAGTGCACTTTTCGCGCGCTGGCCGAAAGCGAACTTTGACAGGAGCAATGATGCCAATCCGAACAAAAGCACCCCTGGGATCGCCATGCTGGACCGACCTCTGGACCTCAGACGTAGAAGGCAGCCGAAAATTCTACAGCGAACTGTTCTCGTGGGAGGCACTCGCTCCCAGTCCTGAGTTCGGGGGCTACTTCATGTTCACTCGCGATGGCGTGCCGGTGGCGGGAGGCATGGGTGACATGGGAGAGATGAAGGCCGATAACACCTGGAAGATCTATCTCGATACTCCCGACATCGCGCGAACCGTCACCGAGACCGAGAAGGCGGGAGGCCAGGTTCTCACTCCCGTCGTGCCCGTCGCCGATCTGGGTGACCAGTTCGTGTTAGCCGACCCGAACGGAGCACAACTGGGAGCGTGGCAGGCGGGGACGTTCCCCGGCTTCACCGTTCTAGGCGAACACGGCAGCCCCAGCTGGTTCGAACTTCACACGCGTGGCTTCGAGCGAGCAATTGACTTCTATCATTCCGTCTTTCTTTGGAAGCTCAACGCGGTCAGCGACTCCGACGAGTTCCGCTACAGCGTCATGCTCAACCCCTCAGGCGAGGGCGAATTGGCCGGGATAATGGACGGCTCGCGTTCTCTGCCCGCTGACGTTATCGATCATTGGTCCGTCTACTGGCACGTCGACGATCCAGAAACCACCGTCGCTGCGGCCAAGTCGCTTGGAGGCTCAGTGACCCAGGACATCACCGACACACCGTATGGTCGACTCGCCTCACTGAAGGATCCCTCGGGAGCCTCGTTCAAGATCCGCTCAGTCCAGTCGTAAACAAGAACCCCGAAGTCGACACCCGACCGACACCGCGCAGCGACCTCAACAACTACCCGCTGGGCCAGGATCACCTGGGCCTACTGAGTAGTCGTAGATCTGGCCCACGACGCCAGTTGCGGTGTACTGGCCCAGGTGAATGAAATACCACTGCCCACGCCACGAAATCATCGACAGCACGCCCACCGAGTTGATCGTCGACCCGTAGTGATACACAAAACGAACCCCGGGTAGGTGCCAGTATCCAATTTTGTTGTAGCAGGCCCCGACGGGTATCCATTGTGCGTCCTCAGGACTGGTGACGACTCGCAAGAACACCGGAGTTCCCTTGGCGAGAAGAAACCGTCGATACGCGCCAATATCGAGATTGAACAGATACTGCAATCGATTGACGTAGTCACTCTGCGGATACGGAATCGCCTTTAGCTTCTCGTACGCCAGTTCCGGGAACATCATTGTGTCCGCCTGGCGTGTGTTGTTCGCCAGAATGTCGTTCCAGAGTTTGTCCATGGAACTGTAAAGGTGACTGCCGGGTTGGGTGGCGAGGGAGGGTTCGGTCGAAGTTTGGGGAAGCAGGCCCGCGTTGATGGTCGTGGTCGTCGTCGCCACTCTCTTCATTGTTGTTGTCGTCGTAGAAGTTAGAAGCAGTGTTGACGTCGTGGTCGCGTTCGTCGCAGTCGTCATCTCGCCGGCGCCGGACCACACTGGTGAAAGTGTGCCCAACAGAGCCACCAAGAGTGCGGGCAAGTACCCCGGTCCACGAGAAACCCAGCGTCGACGAGAACTCACTTCGAACTACGCCGTCTCAACCGGATCTCCATGCCAGCACTTTGCAACCCCGCTGCGCGCAACGACGCACTTGTGACGCCGCACGTGCACACCATGGAAGAACTATAACGGCGCAGTATTTAGGTCTCGGTACGCCTCGCGGTTGGCCATGACTCAACGGGGCCCAACCGCGCCCTTCGATGACGTTAGGACCCGTCCGGCTGTGTAACTTTCTGTCATGGAAGAAACCTCATCTCTTTCACTCGCCAAGAAGCTCGGAATCACCGGGGACACGTCCGTGGCGATTGTGCACCCCCCAAAAGGGTTCTCGTTGGACCTGCCCGATGGTGCACACCGATTTCGCAGCGTGCGCAAGGAGGTCGACATCGTTCTCGCATTCTTCCGCTCGACGAAGGCGATCGAGGGCGAGATACAGAACCTGGCCGCCATCACGTATCCCAGTAGCTCCCTGTGGATCTCCTGGCCCAAGAAATCCTCAACCATCGACACCGACCTTTCTGACCACGCGGTGCGACACATTGTCTTGCCCCTTGGTCTGGTCGACAACAAAGTCTGTGCCGTGGACGACACCTATACGGCTTTACGATTTGTGTGGCGGCGAGCACTTCGGATCTCAACGCCTACTGATCTCTAGGGTCCGAAACGTACTTTGATTTAAGGTATCGGCGTGGGACGACAGGTGCCCGTCGCGGCGGCCGCAATCGCGTATGGCTGGTGGGATACCGGCGTTCTACCCTTCACAACGAGTTCGTACCTGCTGATTGCGGTTCCGATTGTTTTCGTTTTTGGCGCCTATGTCGCGAAGGGCGGCCTCTTGCGACCGTCCTCAACCAGCGCCGAGCTCGAAGGCGATGGAAAAGACGCAACCTTGCGTCACCCCAGTGCTTGGTGGACGCTCATGGTGCTCGCCATCATCCTCGAGGTCCTGGGTCTCGCTCTCGGCGGCAGGTCCACGATTGTGCCGACTCTCCGCACCACGTTCGACCGTCTGCTCGTGAACCATTTCGAACGAGAGCTCGTCTTCCTGGCGTGGCTCGCAGTGGGCCTCTCTCCGCTCATGCGCAACCGTCGGCGTCGACCTGAGCGGCGAGCCTGACGTGATTGGCACGCTCGGTTGGCTCGCACTACTCGGGCTAAGCCTGCTGGTCGATTTCGCCGCTCGTCAGCATCCGACAAAGCGCAAGACACTCACGAATTTCATCGCACCGCTCACCTCGCGACGAAGTGGGCGAATCACGCTGCTCGTTTTCTGGGCCTTCGTCGGATTTCACTTATTTGCTCGCTATACGATTCCCCAGCACTTGTAGGGCCTCGCGCATCGCTTGCGCCGGAATCGCTGGTTCGAAGGGGCGGTTACCTCACGCCAATGTCCCTCGATGCAAGGGTCAGGATGCTCGAGTCAAGATCGTGCGACGCTTTGCTACAGATGGAATGGCGCAATCATCGAGCGCGCGGTCTTCGCACCACCAAGTAGTGGAACTTTTAGCAACGTCTCGGTGGTGCGTAGCAATGAGTAATGGGTGAAGGCGTCTGCCACCCGCTCGCCGCGAGGCACCGAGGGTGCGATGACTATCGTCGGCACTTGGTTCACCGCTTGGTTGTCGTTTTCGTCAAAGGTGATGAAAAGCGCCAGGGAACCAGACTGGTACTGGGCACTAGCTAAAATCATGGGAACGTATCGACGTAACCAGTCGTCGCCAGTAGACACCGGGCAACTGTGCATATCGTTACAGATGTTGGGAACCACCATCGTGAACGCGGAATTGAGATTCATGGGCAGCTTCAGCGGAACGTCCTCACGCTCGCAGGCAGAAGCAATCGGGAGATAGTAGACCGCAGGATTGTGGCGAGCTGCGTACTCGCCACTCGTCACCCGATCACACGCAGTGGGCATCGATTCGGCGTACGTTCGCCAGTTCTCGCCGAGTTCGGAAAAGAGACTCGCTACCCGAAGCAGGTGCGTACTCGGTTCGCCATCATCAGTGATGCCTTGGATAGAACCCGAAGTGAGCGCAACGTAGTTCGAAAGACTGGGATGCGAAACGGCGAGGTAATTGGTCGCGAGTCCGCAATCATCATCGAGCGAGTTCAAGTAAGGAGCACTCGAAGATCCGATGACCGAATAGCCGACGTTTTCAAGCATGATCCACACCACGTGGTCGTAACTCACGGTGCTGGACTGGCCACACGGTTGGCTTGCTGGAATCTTCAACGCCCCAGCGGCTGACGGAATCATGGCGACACTGGCGAGCAACACGCTCACCAGAGGCATCACCCAACCCCGACGTCGCATGCGACCATCTTGTCACTGATCGCCGGGCGCCCTCGGCTCCCTATGGTCCCAAAATAGCGCGTTGGTCGGTCCACTTCGCTAGGCCTCGGCACATCTGCGCGGACAGGGATCACGCGGTCCGAGATCTGATTTCAACGTTGACACGCTTCGACCCCGGTATTGCACCGCTTCTCATTATCAGAGCAGTTGCACTTCTCTCGCCCCTATCGCCGCCTTTCACCGTCGTGTGGTGGCGACTGACAGAAACTCAATGGACACGCAGTACGTGGCGGGACTTCAAACGGAGAGCTTCCTCGGCGACACTTTCATCAAGCGGCTGTTCCAAGGACGTCGGATGTTCGCGCTTCACTACCAAACCGTCCAGGACGATGGTCAAATAACGTCGCCAAAGATCGGGTGAGAACTCCTCGGTCATGCAACCCAGTGAACTAATCATCATCTCCAAGATGGCGAAATCCGCGGAAACGACATCATCGCGCAGAAACCCGTCACGCTGAGCTCGCTCAATTAGCTGGGTGATCGCGGGTGCGATACGACACTTCACGCTCTCCATACGTTCGCGGGCATACGGAGCGCCAATCACAATCTCGCGAAGGCCACGGTTCACGCACTGGCGTTGCAGCGCCTCGCTCAAGAACCAGACGAGCCCATCCCAGGAGTTCTCGGCCTCGTAGGCGCTCAACGCGATCGTCGCGATCTCGTCGACGGCGTTCTCGAAGAGCGCGCCGATCAAGGTGTCCTTGTCAGGAAAACGACGGTAGACGGTACCGACGCCCACGCCCGCCTCCAGGGCCACCTCGTCAAGAGTCGCGTCAAGGCCACGCCGGGCGAACACCGTCGCTGCCGCGGCGAGTATTTTCTCGCGGTTCCGTACCGCGTCGGCTCTGAGGGGCCGGGCCCGCGTCGTCATCTTGTTCATCACAATCCCCTTCTGCCATTGATAATACACGCTTTTTGAAATAAATGGAAGACTTTCCTCCATATATCGCTATACTGTCTTTCAAGTGGAGTTACCAACTCCGTTTACCCCCTGGAGGTCGCAATGTCAGTCGAACAACTACCCGAACTATTCGAGCCAAGTCTCGAGATCGAAACAGCCGACGAGAAGTACCACCGTCGTAGGTGGTGGATTCTGGCCGTGATCGGTATCGCACAGCTGATGGTGATCCTTGACGGCACCATTGTGAACATCGCCCTGCCCACCGCCCAGCACGCGCTGCACTTCTCCAACTCCGACCGACAATGGATCGTTACCGCCTACTCGCTCGCCTTCGGTAGTCTCTTGCTTCTGGGTGGACGTATTTCTGACTACATCGGTAGGAAGAATGCTCTGATCACCGGACTGGCTGGCTTTGCCGTCGCGTCAGCCCTTGGCGCCGCGTCAGTGAACTTCACCATGCTCGTAGTCGCACGCACGGTCCAAGGTGCCTTTGGGGCACTCCTCGCGCCGGCGGTTTTGTCCCTCCTCACCACGACCTTCACGAACCCTGACGAACGGGGCAAGGCGTTCGGTATCTACGGTGCCATCGCAGGCGCCGGTGGTGCACTTGGCCTCTTGCTCGGCGGTATCCTCACCACCTACGCTTCGTGGCGCTGGACGCTTCTCGTCAACCTCATCTTCGCGGCCGTCGCGATCGCCGGAGCCCTGACATTCCTTCGCCACGACCGTGGAACCGATCACGACCCGCTCGACTGGCGCGGCGTACTGACCGCCACTACCGGACTATTCGCGTTGGTGTTCGGCTTCTCGCACGCCGAGACGACCTCGTGGTCCAATCACTACACGATCGGCAGTTTGATCGTGGCCGTTGTTCTACTCGCCGTCTTCGCGAGGATCCAAGCGCGGGCAAAGTTCCCGCTGCTACCTCTGCGAGTGGTGTTGGACCGTAACCGCGGTGGTTCTCTCATCGCCATGCTCGTTGCGGGCTCGGGCATGTTCGGCGTGTTCTTGTTCTTGACTTACTACTTACAGGAAACACTCGGTTTCAGCGCGGTCTTAACGGGAGTCGCGTTCCTGCCCATGGTCGTGTCACTGTCGATCACGGCGCAACTTTCTAATATCGTGTTGCTACCCAAGATTGGCCCACGCCCCCTGATTCCAGTTGGAATGTTGATGTCGGCCATTGCCCTCTTCATGCTGACGAAACTAGGGGTCTCGAGTTCGTACGCGACCCACGTGTTCCCCGCGCTCGTACTCCTCGGACTCGGCATCGGCTTCGTCTTCGCGCCCGCGATCAATACCGCAACCGCGGGCGTCGGACCGCACGACGCGGGTGTTGCATCAGCCTCGGTGAACACTTCCCAGCAGGTGGGTGGCTCCATTGGCACGGCGTTGCTCAACACCCTGGCGGCCAGCGCGGCGGCGTCCTTTCTCATTGGAAGGGCCCCCACCAAACTCAACGTGAAACTCGCGAATGTCCACAGTTACACCTCGGCATTTGGCTATTCGGCGATCATCTTCTTCATTGGTGCGGTGATTACTGCCCTGATTCTTCGCTCGGGTGCGCCAAGGGCCCCCGAAGCTGCCTCCGCCAACTCCGTCCACTAAGCACAGCCCCAGTCGGCCTTCGCGGGCCGACTGGGGATCCAAGCATCTCAAGAGATGCACTTCAGGCAAGAAATTGACTTCATGTATCG